>ENA-ORTZ01001081-ORTZ01001081.1-human-gut-metagenome-genome-assembly--contig:-NODE-1081-length-17307-cov-4.406851_pt1 | contig 17307 bp, 12 predicted proteins | sample MGYA00242075_ERZ509199 | MGnify/ENA primary metagenome ERZ509199 (study PRJEB26280, sample SAMEA2338824) | human gut metagenome | biome: human gut; feature: human-associated habitat; material: faeces...
CTGGTGCTCAACATCAAGAGCAAAGAAGAGGTCGATCTGCCGTGGGGCGGCAAGCTGATGTTTTACAGCGCGATCGTCGGCGGAGCGATCGACGCCCGCTTCCTGCCCGCGATTCTGAAAGGAATCATGGAGAAAATGGAGGAAGGGCCGCTCACGGGCTCCTATGCCCGCGACATCCGCGTGGTCGTCTACGACGGCAAGATGCATCCGGTCGACTCGAACGAGCTGTCGTTCAAGCTGGCGGGCCGCAATGCGTTCAAGGAAGCCTTCAAGAAGGCCGGGCCGAAAATCATGGAGCCGATCTACTCGGTCGAGGTACTCGTGCCTTCGGACCGCATGGGCGACGTGATGAGCGACCTGCAGAATCGCCGGGCCATGATCGAGGGCATGAGCAGCGACAAGGGATTCGAGCGGCTGGTGGCCCGCGTTCCGCTCGCGGAGATGTACCGCTACTCGACGACGCTCAGCTCGCTGACCAACGGCCGCGCGACCTATTCGATGAAATTCGCCTCGTACGAACAGGTGCCTTCCGACGTGCAGGAAAAGTTGCTCAAGGCATACGCCGATACGGATAAGGACGACTAACCTTTCCGGTCGATTCGGCCGAACGGGCGGCTCCGCGTTTTCGGGGAGCCGCCCGTCTTTTATGACCGGAGCGAACGGAACGAAAACGGCGGGCGCAAAGCTCCGGAACGTATGCGGACCGTGTACCGGTCGGACAGAGAAACCGTCCTGCCCCGAAGAAGTATTCTCTCCCTATACCGAATTTGCGTTGGTTTATGCGGTTTTTTCTATAATATTTTCCATAAATATCCTCTTTTTACATGTACTGTTTTTATTATCAGTTGTTTATAAATAGGCTGTTTGCTTTTTGCAAAACTCGTTATCCTCTCCTGCCCGTTATAGTTTTTAACCAACGTTTAAAACGTCATTATGTATTATATTTACAGCGATTTCTCCTTAAAATCTGTCTGAAAAACAACGTAATGAACGGATGAAAAGAACGGTCCTGCTGGCGCTGCTATGTGCAGCGACGGCATTTGCAGCCCCTGCGGCCTCGCTTGTCGAAGGACGCATCTACCTCAAGAACGGCACGGTCGTCGAATGCACGGGCAACGACCGGATAAAGCTGCCGAAGAAATCGGGTCCGCTGAAACTGTTCCGTGACGCTTTCCGCAGGACGAAGACGAAAGAGGTCTTCCGGGCCGATTCGGTCGATTCGGTCGTCTGCTGGCATCCGAAAACGCCGGAATATCTTCGCAAATTCATCCCCGCCGCCGATCCGGGCTGGATGTGGGTTTATCTTGAAACGCCCTATATCAGGGTTTGCGTCTGGTCGAAGAAAGGTTACGGCATCGACACCGACGGAGGTATCCAGATATGGCAAAAACAGCGGACTTTCAGTCAGTCCCGCACGGCATACTTCCTGCAAAAGCACGGCGGGGACGGATTCCGGGACGTGGGCGGCGCCAACCGTAACTCGAAGGACGCCTTTCGCGAGCGTGTCGCCCGCTATGTCGACGACGATCCCGCACTGGCGGAGCGTATCCGGCATTCGAATGCCAGCCGTAGCAAGACCGTGCTGATGTTGCAAGACTACAATCCGACGAAACGATAACCTTAAAAACAATCGATGTATGAAACGAACGATTCTTTTCGTAGTGACCGCGTTCATTGCCTTCGGCGCCGTTTTTCGGGTGGAGGCGAAGAAACCCGAGGATCAGGAGTTCCGCCGCGTGATCGTTACGCTCAAATCCGGCGAGAAAGTCGAAGGATACCTCAAAAGCGGCTGGCACGCCGATGGCGCTCTTCTGAAAAAAGAGAACTATTCGTTCAAAATCACCAAAACGCCCGATGACAAAGAGTCGGTCAAGTATACGGCCGACGAGGTAACATGCATCGACTATGCGGAAAAAACCGAGGAAAATCCCGACGGGATCCATTGGGATGCGCTCGACATCGCTTCGCCCTCCATCGGTAATCGCTATAATACGATCCGACGGCTGGTTTGTCTGGACAAAGTCGGGAAGAACGCTACGACCTACTGGTGGAAGATCTGGACAACGGAACGGGTGGGCAATATCAACCGCCGGATATTGAAAACCGTTCACGGCGTCCGGTTCCACGACGATCCCGATAAGGTAGTTTACACCTATATGCTGGTGAACACGATGTTGATGGACAAGCTGCATCCCGGGCTGCATGAGTTCTGCAAGAAATGGTTCAAAGGCCCCGAAGGAAAAGTCCGTAAGAAGGAGGCTAAGGAGGACGACGCGTGGATACTCGACATGTACGACGCCTACCTCGAACAGCAAGCGGTCCAGTAAGTCGACCCGTAATTTCCGGAATAAACGCCGAGGAGATCGCCCGTCCCGAGTTCTGGAACGAAAGGAATCTCGCAACGAAAACCGGTCTGTACGACATGCCTTTCGTCAAGGGGAAGGGTGAAAAACGATAATATCGGGGAATCCTGTGAGGGATTCCCCGATATCGGCTTTGTCTCGCGGTCATGCGGACTTTTCTTACGAAGCGTCGGCGGACACGTTACGCAGACTCTCCTCCGGAACGGGCCCGCACGCCCGGTCCGGCTATTTCTCGACGGCGATCCGGTAGACGCCCGAGCCGACATGCAGCTCGATACGTCCGTCCGTTCCGCTTTCGACGGCCATATCCTTGCGGCCCGATACGGGCTTGCCGCTCTCGGTGACTTTCGCCGGATCGGTCGCGGGCAGGCAAATACGGGCCGTAGCGTTGGCGGGTATTTCGATCGTCTGCACGAACTCGTCCGGCGCATCCTTCCACTCGCTGCGGATCAGTCCGTAAGGCGAACGGAACGATACGCGGGCATCGCGCAGATCGCCTACGATCTGGGGATCGATCACGATCCGCTTGTAGGCCGTCGAGCCGGACTCCTGCGAGATGCCTCCGATGCCGCTGAACAGCCACGAGTAGAGATGGCCGAGCATGCAGTGGTTGTGCGACAGGTAATCGCGGCTCTGCCAAGACTCGGCCAGCGCCGTCTCGCCCATAGCGATCTGGTAGCCGTAGCCCGGCACGTCGTAACGGCTGTTCATGTCGAACAGTACGTCCGAAGCGCCGCGATCCTGCAACGTCTGCACGACGTAGCGGTAGCCGATGTCGCCCGCCGTCACGGCATTGCCGCGGCCGCGGATGTCGTCGATCAGGTTTTTCAGCACGACCTCCTCGTACTGGGGTTCCACGAGTCCCATGTAGAGCGCCATCGCGTTGGCCGCTTGGCTGTTGCGGTCGTACTTGAGCGTCCGGCGGTCGAAAAAGCGCTCGTTGAACGCCTTTTTCACCTCGGCGGCCAGCGATTCGTAACGCTCGGCGTCGGCCGTTTTGCCCAAATGCTCGGCGATCCGCTGCATCGTGCAGATATCGTAATAATAGATCGCCGTCGCGCTGACGCCGTTCGACGTCAGCTGCGAATGGGCCGGCTCGGCGGGACCTATGTCGCACCAGTCGCCCAGTCCGTAGGCCACGATATGTCCGTCGGCCTTCGACGACAGGTAGTCGATGTAGTCTGCCATCCGGTCGTAGTTCTCGCGCATCGGCCGGTCGTCTCCGTACCAGCGGTAGAGGTAGTAGGGCAGCAGGATGAAGGCGCTGCCCCATTCCGGCGTGTCGAGGAATCCTTCGGCGAAGACGGTGTACTGCGGCGCGATGGTCGGAATCATTCCGTCCTCGTGCTGGGCCGTCGCCATGTCGCCGACGATTTTCGGATAAGCCCGCGAGATATCGTAGCCGTATTGGATCGACGGGCCGATCAGATGCGACTGCTCGAGCCAGCCGAGTTTCTCGCGGTGGGGACAGTCGGTGAATACGCTGGAAAAATTGCTGCGGATAGCCCAGTCGATCAACGTGTAGATTTGATTGAAAAGCGGGTTGGAGCACTCGAACGTGCCGACCTGCTCGGCCGAGTTGGTCGTGTGCAGCCCGGTCAGCTCGACGATCTCGGGCAGGCCGTTCGGATTGGGCTCGCCCTCGGGCACCGCACCCTCGACTTCCACGTAGCGGAAACCGTAGTAGGTGAACTGCGGCTGCCAGCTTTCGACGCTGCCGTCGCCGCGCGTCGTGTAGCTGAAGAACACCGGTCCGCCCGACGAACGCTGGTTGACCGTGCTGTCGGGGCGGCAGAGCTCGCCGGGAAACATCCTCACGGTATGCCGGCCCGAAGCGCGCACGCTCAGGCGGACGATGCCCGAGGCGTTCTGCCCCAGATCGTACAGGTAGTTGCCTTTCGAGTTGCGATATTTGCGGACGGTCGGAACCCGCTGGCGGATCTTGATCGGCGTCGTGCGCTGCGAGCGCAGCGGGGAGTCGAACCGCGTGAGCACGGCGGCGCTCCACGAACTGTCGTCGAAGTCCGGCGAGGTCCAGCCGGCCTGCGCAAGGCCCGCATCGTAATCCTCGCCTCCGTAAATGCTCGAGAACGTGACCGGCCCCGGCGCCGCCTTCCACGAGTCGTCCGAGACGACCGTCTGTCGCGTGCCGTCTTCGTACTCGATCTGCAGCTTGAAGATCATCTTCGGCGCTCCGTACGATCCGGCGAACTTGCTGTACCGCTCGCGCGGGATGTTGAAAAATCCGTTGCCGAGCATCGCGCCGACCGCGTTGGCGCCCTGCCGAAGCCGGTCGCTCACGTCGAACGAAACGTATTGCGCCTCCTTATCGAACTTGGTCCAGGCCGGATCGAGGAAGTGGTCGCCCGTCTTCTCGCCGTTGAGAAACAGCTCGAACTGGCCCAGTCCGCAGACATAGGCCGTCGCCCGCCGCACGGGCTTGTCGACCGTGAACTCGCGGCGCAGCAGCGGCAGCTTGTTCCGCCCGAACGGCTTGTTGCCCAGGATCGGGTTGTCGGGACCCGTGTCGAACGTGCCGTTGATGACGATCAGCGAGTCGACGTCCTCCTCGAGCGCGATCCACCGCGCCCCGGACCAGTCTTCGCGGTCGGGCAGCCCCATCGTGAAACGCTGCGCCGGACTCCACGCCGACGGCTTGCCGTCCGGTCCCCAGACGCGGACGCTCCAATAATAGGTTTCGGCCGCTTCCAGAGGCTGCCCGTTATACGGTATCAGCAACGACTGTTCGCCGGGAACCTTGCCGCTGTCCCACATCGTAGCACGGCCGGCAGCGGCGTCCTTTTCCGTTCCGGCCACGACGATGCGATAGGCGGTCTGCCGGCATCCGCGTTCGGGCGATACCAGTTGCCAACTGAAACGGGGCGACGGAGTTTCGATTCCGACCGGATCGGTCTCCTGCTCGCACTTGAGCGAGCCGAAGCCGGGGCCGGTCTGCGCCGCGAGCGGCGCGCAGGTTATTGCCATGAGCGTCAGCCACAGGGATGTCCGACGCGCAAAGGTCGTTTTTTTCATCGTTTCGGTTTGTTAGTCCGGGGATAAAAATAGTTTTTTTAGGCGGGATTTCCAACCGCCGGGACAACGGCTGCGACAGGCCGGACTGCCGGTGCGGGGCAATCCTTTGTCCCTATCGTCTCCCGGACGGTCCTGACAAAACATCAGGCTCCGCACGTTGAGATCGGGAATCCGCACGACGCAGCCTGATTTTTCCGAGTACGGCGCCGGGAATGCCGCCCACGCATCGAAAAGCTGAAATATATCATGTCTTTCCCGTTACGGATTATATTTTTCGTATATTCAAATGAAAATAGCAATCAGACGAAATGGAAATCAGGCGATACAAGTCCGTAGATTTAAGACAGATATCCCGGTTGTTCTATGAAACGGTCCACGCCGTGAACATAAAGGATTATACCAAAGAACAGATAAATGCGTGGGCGACGGGTCGTATCGACTTGAAGGAATGGGACGCCTCGTTTCAGAGACATATTACCTACGTCGTTACGGAAAACGATTTGGTCGTAGGTTTCGGAGATATCGATAGAACCGGATATTTGGACAAACTGTTTGTCCATAAGGATTTTCAAGGCCGAGGCATAGCAACCACAATATGTGACCGGCTCGAAAACGAAGCCGAAGTGGAATGCATCCGCGTTCACGCTTCGATTACGGCAAAATCTTTTTTCGAAAGGCGCGGCTACCGAGTCGTCAAGCGACAGGAGGTCGAAAGACAAGGCGTACTTTTAACGAATTATATCATGGAAAAGTATTTGGCTCTCCCGTAACTCGGTCGCATACGAATTCCCCGCGCTGTCTTCCGCCGGCGATATGTTCGTTATGTTTCCGCAGGATCAGTCACTGTCGAAGCGCCGGTCATCCGAGAATCTTACAGTTGTCTGTATGACAAACCCGTTTTGAAAATGAAACGGCTAAACGTCCGTTCGGATCCGAACGGCATTCCATTGGGTTTGTTCTTTTTCAGCGGCGATCTATTTTTCATCGGCCGTATTTTTCCAAAGGGAAGGAAATATTGCGCCCGATTCATAGACGATCCAAGTCGCCGATGTATTTTGCTTTGATCGGGATACCGTTCAATTCTGAGTCTTATCTTAAGTCCGACTGATATACAATATAATAAAATTGAATAGACACAAAATGCCATGTTTTACCTATGTTGTACCTGTTGAAAAAACAAACGCTCAACTTATTATAAGTCAAGCGTTTGAAACTATAATTTGTACCCCCGACGGGGGTTGAATATATTAAATAGAATTAAATTATGTTGAATTTAATTATTGTTATATATGATTATTATTCAGTTATTTATGAATAAATATAGTTCGATTCCATTAGGGGGTACTCAAATAAATTCGGGATGATTGGGAACAATTTGGGAACAATTTGGGAACAATTTGTATATTTGTTACAGAACCAAATCGTATTGAAAAAATGAAAGTTTCCGCATTCATCAGAAAAACAGCTGCCAAAAATGATACCATTACAAAAGCGACTATTTATTTCCGCGTGCGGGGGAACGGTAAGGATATAAAGGCAGCCAGTGAACTAACTATAAATCCTAATCATTGGAGTTCAGAAAAACAGGGTTATAAAAATCGTGTCGCGTTGGTTCCCGATGAAGATAAATTAAAATTGCATACTGACATTCAAAATATAATTTCCCTTATAACGCAGGGTTATACAGTGGAATCGGACGCCGAATGGCTACAAGAAATTATAGACCGTTATCACCATCCCGAACGCTATAAAACGTTTGAACAAATTGCTGCGGAATCGAAACCAGAATTTCATCAACTGCTTGATGAATTCTTGCTAAAACATAAGGTTTCTGATGTTCGAAAAAAAAATTTCCGTGTTATCCGTCGGGCTATCCTGCGTTATGAACTGTATGTTAGGAAAACTCGACGAGGACAAAGGAATTTTACACTGGAGATTGACCAAATCACATCCGATACTCTGCGGGATATGTGGAATTTCTTCGAGAACGAGCACCGATATTACGAATTATATCCATCCATTTATGCACAAATATCCGAAAAACGTGTTCCTAAACCTCGTGGAAAAAATACGTTGATCGATTGTTTTAAGCGTATTCGCACATTTTTTAATTGGTGTTATGACAATAAAAAGACAAAGAATCGACCTTTCGATAATTTCAAATTGTCAGAATCCGTCTACGGAACTCCGGTATATATTACGCTCGAAGAACGAGATCGGCTCTATGATAAAAACCTGTCAAAATACCCACAACTTGAGATTCAGCGGGATATTTTTGTTTTTCAAAGCCTGATAGGGTGTCGTATCGGTGATCTTTACCGTATGACAAGGGATAATATCATCAATGGGGCTGTTGAATATATTCCACGCAAAACGAAGGAGGGTAATCCTATAACAGTGCGTGTTCCGTTGAACGATAAGGCGATGGCTATTCTGAACAAATACAGCGATTATACCGGAGAAAAATTATTGCCTTTTATTTCAGAGCAGAAATACAACGAAGCTATCAAACGGGTATTCAAATTGGCAGGGATAGATCGTATTGTAACTATATTGGACCCGCTAACTGGAGAAGAAACAAAAAGACCATTGTACGAAGTGGCCAGTAGCCATATGGCCCGACGTACTTTCATCGGCAATATTTACAAAAAAGTTAAAGACCCGAATCTCGTCGGCGCGTTAAGCGGTCATAAAGAAGGCAGCAAAGCGTTCGCACGTTATCGTGTCATTGACGAAGAAATGAAAAAAGAGTTAGTTGATCTGATCGGGTAAGTAACTGTTAATAGATGCGTTATAATAATATTTTCATACATTTGTTAGGAAAAACAAAATCAGATCGCACAAAAGCATAAATAAATAGAATGTGATGACAAAAGAGCAATTTCGGGAAGTTCTTGCCAATCCGGAAGGTTATGATATAAAGATGACTTCATCTTTAACAAAGAGCGGTAAACCATGCTTGAAACGAAATCTGTCCACTTTATTTCATTGGAAGAGAATAGGGTTCCCATATATCGCATTAAAATGCAATCGGAAGAATTGATTTCCAATGAATTGGCGGTGAAATTATACGAACAAAGAATTTAACCTATTTGATAAGATAGAGCGTATATGGCAATTGATACTTTACTTCCCCAAAAACTGGAAAAGACAGATGCTTCATATAAATCCGTAATTGAATTAAATGAAGCTCTGTCTTCAGCGGGAAAAAAGCACATAAGAAACATTGCTCTTACCGGTCCGTTTGGCTCTGGCAAGAGTTCTGTACTTATTACTCTGAGGGAAGACTTTGCCAAGGAGTATAAATTCCTGCCTATATCTCTTGCTACTTTGCAGGCAAATGAAGAGGACAACAATATCGGTAATTCAGATGGGGAATCAGATGAAAGAGAAAGAGAGAAACGGATAGAGAATTTGAATCGTAAAATAGAATATAGTATTCTTCAGCAACTTATCTATAGAGAAAAAACGAATACAGTGCCGAATTCCCGCTTTAGAAAAATTGTACATTTGTCTAAGTGGGAATTGGTAAATTATCCGGTTGCTTTTGTATTGACGCTCCTCTGCATTCTCATTGTGTTTGAACCTTCATTTGCCAAGGTTGATTCTATCTATGATTTCTTCAGCTGGGGAAACACATGGAATACAGTTTTTGATTTTGCAGCTTCCATATGGCTCTTGTTTGCATTATATAAGATTGCCCGTTATGTCTTCAAATCATATAGCAATTCAAAGCTGAATAAATTGAACTTGAAAGATGGAGAGATAGAGGTTATAGAAAACAATTCTATATTCAATAAACATCTTGATGAAATCCTGTATTTCTTCCAAGTGACTGATTATAATGTTGTAATTATTGAAGATCTTGACAGATTCGGGACACCTAATATATTCTTGAAACTTCGTGAGCTGAACCAGCTTATCAACGAATCAAAAATAGTAGACAGGCATATTACTTTTATCTATGCGATTAAGGATGACATTTTTAAAGATGAAGAAAGAACAAAGTTCTTTGACTTTATAATAACAGTAATACCTGTAATCAATCCATCCAACTCAAAGGACAAACTTAAATTTGCACTTGAGAAAAAAGGATGCGGAGACGATGGTATCAGTGACGATGATTTGTCGGAAATGGCATTTTTCATTCAGGATATGCGTATTCTGACCAATATTGTAAATGAATACAAACAATATAGAGATAAATTATGTGCAGATAATGCTTCTCGTCTTAATAAGACAAAATTATTGGGAATGATAGTATATAAGAACTATTACCCACAGGATTTTGCATCGTTGCATCGTAGGGAAGGTAAGGTTTATCGGTGTATCAGCAGCAAGCCTAAGTTCATCCCTCTTGCCTTGAAAGCTATTGAAAAATTTGAAGAGGAATTGTCCAAAAAAGAACAGATTTTCAGACAGGATGAGAATTTAAGTAAGGCCGATTTGAGAAGGTTGTTTTTATTTAATCTTTGGCATAGGCTGTCAGATAGGCCATTATCAGTGCGTATTGAAAATAATTATTATTCTTTGGAACAGATTGCCAGTAACGAAATGTTGTTTTCCAAGTTAATAAGTGAAAAAGAAATAATATGTCAATATCGCTATTATAATACTGCATATACAGAATCAAAAACGATTGATTACAACCAAATTGATAAAGAAATTAATTATTCTGAACGAATTAAATTGTTAGAGGATGGCGTTGAATATTTCAATAATGAGTATAGGCGTATCCAACAGGAAAAGATCAAAGTGAAATCCTTGAGATTAAAAGACTTGATAAAGAAATATAAGTTAGGAGAAACTGAAGAGTTTAAGAGTTTAGGATTGACCCCTATGATGAATGTGTTTATACGTAGAGGCTATCTGGATGAAGATTACTATGATTACATATCATATTTCTATGAAGGAATGGTTTCTATGGCCGATAGGGAACTTCTGTTGTCAATGAAGATAGAAGAATGTAAGCCTTACGAATATCATATAGACAAGATTGAGAATTTTGTCAAAGAATTGAAGGATTATATGTTCGAAAGCGATGCCATTCTCAATATAGACTTATTGAATTATCTTGCTTCACATAGTATCTATAGTGAAATGTTTGAGCATGTGATGATTCGTTTGGAATGTGATAATGCTCCGTTACAATTCCTGTCCCAATATTATTCTGAAGGTGAGCAGCAGCGTGAGGTCTTTAAGCACTTTATCGAATATACAAATTCATGGAAAAATATGATAAATTGGGGCAATGACACTGAAAGGGAAAATCTCATTGAAGCTTATCTGAAATTCTGTCCGAAATTAGGTCAAGAGCAACAAGGATGGCTTAATGGGAATTTCAAGTTCCTTGTCGAACATTGTGATAATATTTCATTGGGTCGGTCTCTAAAACTGGCTTCTACCTGTTGTTTCGTAAATCTGTGCGATGGTTCAGACGATTTGCTGGATTATGTAATTGAACATAATTGTTACGAAATCGGCCTTGAGAATATGCTTCTTATTACAAGTTATCTTCATAAAAACGACAAGACCATATCTACCGAAAATCTTAATTTTACGCGAATAAAGGCTACTGAGAACGAATCGTTTATCGGTTATGTAAGGGAAAATATATCTACAGCAATCCGATGTTTTAAAGATGAGAACAAGGACGAAAGTTCCGAAACTTTAATGTTCTTGCTAACTAACGAACATATTCCGTCAGATGTCAAGGTCACATACTTGACAGGACAGCATAACCATATAGATAGTTTTGAGGGGATAGAAGACACGGAAATGTATGATATAGCTGTCGAATCTAAAATAATATCACCGACATGGGAAAACGTATCATGCTATTACGATTACAAAAATAGTATAAATGAATGGCTGATGTCTTATATTAATCACTACGCAACAAAACTTTCTAATGCAGCATATCCAAATGATTTAGGCAATAAAGAGGAACTATTTGTATCTTTATTTGGCAGTGAACTGCTGGAAATAGATAATTATAGGAAGCTATTAAGGTCTTTCAGTAGTAGTTTCTCGGATGTTGACAAATTAAAGAATGTGGGGCAAGACAGGTTGATGATTCTTGCTGAGAATGGACGGATTTCATGTAATGCAGATGCATTTGCGTCACTTCTTGCCGATATCTCTGAAAATGAATCCTTAAAGTTGGAATCGGTTGTTTATGTGATTACGGCAGGACTTGATAACCGTAGTATAATAACACATTTAGTTGTTTCTATAGGAGGAGATTATCAAGAAATATGTAATCAGGATAAGAGAGCCAAATTACCGGATAATACCCTGAATAGAAAATTATTGGAAGCATTAAAAAATGTAGGATTTATTTCATCTTATAAAATCGATAAAGATAAATTGCAAGTATATCATAAGATGAAAAATAATTGAATGGCTATATAATCGAAGTTGTGATTTAGAAAATAGATATGGAAATTGATATACATACATTGTTCGGCGAAGCGACAGCTTACGACAAGAAAGAGATGCTTGAGGTCAGACGACCTAAAAGCTGGCTCAAGAGTGTATCTGCTTTTGCCAATGGCGAAGGCGGCATACTGATATTCGGTATCAGCGATGATGGTCAGATCATAGGGCTTGCCGATGCGGAAGGTGACGCTGAGAAGATCAGCGAGGAGATAAAGCGCAAGCTTGACCCTGTTCCGGCAGTCAAGCTTGAACTAAAGAAAACAGACGGAAAGAAGCTTGTGCTGTTGCATGTATATCCGGGACAGGAAACGCCATATTATTACATCGGGGACAAACAGCGTCTTGCTTTCGTCCGCATAGGGAATGAATCTGTCGTTGCGGATCGTATTCAATTGAAAAGCCTTGTCTTGAAAGGTGCCGGCAGGACTTATGACAGTCTGCCTTCAAACTACAGATTCGAGGATATGGCTTTCTCCAAACTCAGGTCTGTCCATTACAAAAGGCTGCAACGCTCTTTTGAAGACAGCGAGTTCGTATCATGGGGTATCGTTGATGAAAACGGCAACCTGACAAATGCAGGTGCGTTGCTGGCAGATGAATCCCCTATAAGACAATCCCGTATATTCTGTACCCGATGGAATGGGCTGGATATGACCAGCGGTTTGGGCGAAGCCATAGATGATGTTGAACTGGAGGGTTGCGTAATCGGCCAGTTACAGGATGCCGTGTCTTTTGTGCGGAACAATTCAAGGAAAAAATGGTGGAAAGAGAGCGACCACCGCGAAGAATTGCCGGACTATCCCGAACGTGCTGTAACGGAAGCGATAGCCAATGCAATCATCCATCGGGACTACATGCAGATGGGAAGCGAAATACATATTGATATGTACGATGACCGGATAGAGGTATACTCTCCCGGAGGCATGATGGACGGCAGGCTTATTCAGCAGTTGAATCCTCTTACGGTGCCATCCAAAAGAAGGAACCCGTTATTGGCTGATTTCTTCAGCCGGCTGGGGCTTATGGAACGGAGAGGTAGCGGCATGAAGAAGATAATCGATTCCTATAAGAGGTTTGAACGCCTGCCCTATTATCACGCTCCTGAATTCCAATCAAATGCATCGGAGTTCCATGTGAAATTATGGAACTTGAATTATGGAAGTGAGGTTATTGGAGAAATTACAACTGGTGGTATCCCTTTGACGCAAGAGTTCGTAAAAGGGGATGGAAGGGAGTTCGTAAAAGAGTTCGTAAAAGGACCGTCAAAATTCGCAAAAGAGTTCGTAAAAGCGAGCCGTCAGATTTATAAGCTAATTTCTCAAAATCCTCAAATCAATGCCGTACAGATGGCTGAAAGCATGGGATTGTCTGCACGTCAAGTTCAGAAGTATCTCAAACGACTTCAAGAATCAGGAAAGATTGCCCGTGTTGGAGGACGCAAAATGGGAGAATGGAAAATAATAGATGAAGAATACGAAGGATTCTTTGATAGAATATAATTATAGTTCTCTATTTTGATATGGACAGGCTCACGAAAGAACAGAAGCACCGTTGTATGTCAGCAATAAAAGGGCGGAATACGAAGCCTGAATTGCTGGTAAGGAAGTTTTTGTTCAGCCGTGGGTTCCAGTACATACTGAATCATCCGCGTTTATCCGGGCATCCGGATCTTGTATTTCGGAAATACCGGACGGTTATTTTCGTGAACGGCTGTTTCTGGCACGAACATGTAGGGTGCGAGTATCATGTTCTACCCAAGATCAATGAGGAATTCTGGCGGCGCAAGATAGAGGGTAACAGGCTCAGAGATAGGAAAGAACAGAGGGAACTTGCTTCCATGGGCTGGCACTGTATCACGGTTGGGAATGCCAGTTGAAACTGAAAGTGTGTGAATAGGACTGAAGGCTTTGGTCTATACACGTTGTCATTTTCTTGGATGATAGAAGGATAAAAGGTTATGTGGAAACAAAATGTACTTCTGTTATGGTGGCAAAGCCAATGTTTGAATATGATAATAAAAGAGTGAAATAAAATGGTATATATCGAGATGCAGTAAAACAGAACAATGTTGTATTACAATTGTAATCCTATTGAAAATACAAATTATATAGAAAAGCGTGCAACCAATATTTAGAGACCTACATATCCATACATACTCTGACGCAGAACGTTCTGTACAAGGATATGATGTTGCCATATTGATACGCCGACCGAATCGTGGTTCAAAACCTCGGCGGGGTATATGGCAAGGTCAGCCGGGAAAACTTTCCGAATGGGAACGACTATCGCAATCCGTTTATTGCAGAAGCAATGAAAATCCTCGGATATGTAAACCGTTTCACTCGGGGAGTTTACCGGGTACAACGGGAATTGGAGGAAAACGGCAACGGCTTGGCCGAGTTCGATTTCTCTTTGGTTACGGTGTTTCGGGTTACGGAAAGGTATCCGGACGCTATTCCGAGGCGGGTTTCGGGATAGAAAACACCCAGAAACATAGGAAAGGCCATTATCGAAATAATTCGAGAGAATCCGGGTGTCACCCGTAGAGAGTTAGAAGGATTATTGTCTCGTACACCGGATAGCATAAAATATCATTTAGCCCGGCTGACCGAACAGGGTTTCATTAAACGCGAAGGGCCGGATAAAGGCAGACGATGGATCGTATTGGGTGAATAGTTGATTACAAATGTGTTATGTTTATAGTTGAGTTAATATCGATGCTGACTTTTAATGATAAAGGAGAATGTAACTAAATATGGGGCAACGGGAATATGATGATTTCAAACGACGTTTACGGGAATGGATGGACAGCCATTCCGACGAGTATGTCAATTTCGAGAGCGCGATGAACGCGAAAGATGATACGGGTTATCGAAAAATATTGCATGCGGCTGTGAAGCTCGTTCCGTCGTACAGGAAACTTCTGTGCTCTAAGGCTAATGAAGGGCTATTCGATCATATTGATAACATCGAGTGGTTTTGTGAAAAACAGGCGTTGGCAGAGAAGGTGGTTCGGGAATTCGATAAAGCGGACAAAAGTTCCCTCATCCCGGCCATGCTTTGCTGGCTTTATTTCGGACCGAGCTTTGAACGCATGGTGGAACGCGGTGAAGAATTGCGCCGTTCTTCCGGTACGGGTTATCTCGAAAAGATGATTATTGCCGCGACAATTAAACTACTGGTACGGCGTTCTGTCCAATTAGGTTTGAGGACTCCACAGGATTGGAAAATGCACCGAGAGGCGCTGTATTTGGCCGAAAGTAGCCGGGTATTGGAATGGGCGATGGAGGAAGGTGCAGGGCTTTCCGTTTCCCTTGAAAAGAAAAAAGCCGGACGGCCGAGTACGGCCATGCCGTTATTGGAAATGTTTTCGCCCATTGTATCCGATCCCGATGCACTGATGGCAAAACTCCATGAATACCTTACCGTAAAACATTCGCAAACGGATATTGCCCGATTGAAAATCGCCCTTGATGAACTGCATTTTCTTGTTTCGCCTGTTACGGTTAAATCATTCCGGGATGCATTGTACCGACAGTTCAGTCCCGACATTCATATTGTCCATGAACGGGGAGTACAAGAAGCATACAGCAGGTTGACCGATCCGCTTTCGGGAACGGTGCTTGGTAGAACAAATGACGACTATTGGAAATTGCAGGAATTGAAGAAAATGCTATCCCAGTAATACTCGTTAAATTCGCTGAATTTTTCGGCGAATTATGCGGTTAAATATCAGTGATTTGCGATATATTTTCGCTGTGTCGTTCCGATATTCGGGGCGGTGGTTTCGCTTTCTTGTCCGCCGGGAAGCGTGCCGGATAATGAGCGGATGAAGACCTATGAAAGATTTAATGTCGATCCTTCAGAATGCTCCGGGTAGCATCAAATTGGAGATCAGCGGAGATGATCTGCTGGAATTTTCGAATGAATTGATAAACCGAGCCAAGAACGAGCTTGCGGTAGAGATTGCCGAAGCCCGACGGGAGCGTTATTTGACCAAAGAGGAAGTAAAGCAGATCTGCGAGGTGTGCAATACAACCCTTTGGCATTGGAATCGAAAAGGATATTTGAAAACGGTGAAGATTGGAGGTAAAGTTCGTTACAGAATGTCTGATCTTCGTCGTATTCTGGATCAGAATAGATGAGGTTGTAGATTTTGATTTTGAAAATTGTATCAATTTTATAATGCAGTCATATGACCGGGAAATCTAAATATTTAGTTTGTTGTAATATAGTGTTTTGTTCTTATATTTAAAGTGTGTAACACATAATTCGGATCAAGATGAAGTACCATATTATTGTCTGCGCTATCCTGAAAGACGAAACGCCCTATCTGGTCGAATGGGTGGAACATCACCTCGGTATCGGAGTCGAGCATTTCGTCCTGTACGACAACAACAGCGTGATCCCTGCCAAACAAACCCTCGAAGCGTATGTCCGGAAAGGAGTCGTAGAGGTTATCGACTGCCCGATAACCAATACCCCGCAGGTAAAAGCCTATTCTCATTGCCTTTTCAATATGCACGACCGGGCCGACTGGATCGCATACATCGATATAGACGAGTTTATCGTGCTGAAAAAGCACCGGGACATCCACGCTTTTCTGGCCGATTACGACGAATATGCGGGAGTCTGTCTGAACTGGGTGATCTATACGGCCAACGGCCATATCGAAAAACCGGAAGGCCCGGTCATGCAAAATTATACGGAACCGCTGCCCTACGATTTTCCGGCGAACCGTCATGTGAAAAGCATTGTCCAACCCGCAGGAGTCGGCATTGTCGTTTCGCCGCATTACGCCTTATACAGCGATGACTATTATGCGGTAGACGAAAAGCACCGGCACGTTCCCGGAGCCTTCAGCGAATTCTCGAACGAGATCGCCCAGATAAACCACTATCAGACCAAAAGCTTCGAAGAGTGGCTCGACAAGGTAAAGCGGGGGATCGCAGACTCCAATTTCAATCGCCGGAAAGTCGAAGACTTCTGGCATTTCAATCCCCAGATGCTGCATTTAAAACGGCAAGTCGAGCAGCAGTTTCAAGATAAAATCCGAGCGATCGGTCGATAATCAAGATTATTTACACAATTCTATCGCTTCGAGTATTCCGTTCGCCTCGCAAAGCAGCGGGAAGGCGATTTTTTTTTCTCGAAAGCTTTCAGCGGTATTTTGTCTTATATCCAGATTATTTGACAGATTCGGCAAAAGCGCCGGACAAAAGTTTCGGACAGATCGGTCCGTTTTTGTCGAATCTATCAAATAATACGTTCCCGCATAGTCATTTACGAAAGCGCATAGCGTTCCCTTTTCCCGTATTCCGGTTTTCCGAAGCATATTCGACCGAACCGCAGAGCATCTCCGGTTCAATACCCCTCGGTCTGCAACCTCCCCGACAGAACGAGATCGGCCTCCAGCCACTCTCTCCGCTTCATGCCATCACTCGAAACCACTCCGCATCTTCCTGTTTCA
>ENA-ORTZ01001103-ORTZ01001103.1-human-gut-metagenome-genome-assembly--contig:-NODE-1103-length-17005-cov-4.523717_pt1 | contig 17005 bp, 13 predicted proteins | sample MGYA00242075_ERZ509199 | MGnify/ENA primary metagenome ERZ509199 (study PRJEB26280, sample SAMEA2338824) | human gut metagenome | biome: human gut; feature: human-associated habitat; material: faeces...
GGACCTGCGCGTAGCTCGGTTCTCGCTTGCGCTGGGTACGCCCGCCGCCTCTTACCTGCCGTTGGATAAGGTATCCGTACCGCTGACCTTCACGGCCGAGAACCAAACGGGCAACAGTTTCACGCTCCGCTGCGCATTGAGTCAGGGTCGTGGGCGCGTGCTGCTCGACGGAACGGATATCACCTCCACGCCTGTAAGTCTACCCTCTACGGGCAGTAGTCGGACGCTTACTTTCGAGCCCTCGGCTTACGGGCAGCAGGTGGCCTTCACGCTGACGGTCTCGGACGCCGAAGGACGGCAGGTAAGCCGCAACCTCTCGACCTACATCAAGCCCAAAGGCGAATTGAAGCTCTCGATGACGGCGCCGGACGGCGTAACGGCTGGCTCTCGAAGTATTTTCCCCATTACCGTTTCGGAGGAGAACTACGCCGGAACGTTCCGTCTCAGGCTCTCGACCGCCACGGCATCCTCTGTCGGTTCGTTCTACTTTCAGGGCCGACAAATCGCGCCCGGTGTACCGGTGGACTTTACCGTCGCCGCTGGGACGCACAACGTGGAGTTCGCCGCCGCGAACGCCTTCGGAGGCGATGCCGCTCTTACGGCCACCGTGACCGACGACTGGAGCGAGAGCCGCAGCGTGACCCGCACGGCCAGCGTTTCGCCCGACATCATCGTGCTGCATCCGAAACTGAACGTGGAGACGGTACGGGAGTATCCTATAGACAGCCTCTACACCATGATGCCCTATGTCAATCTGAAGGTCGTGGCCGGGCAAGCTGTACCGACAGCCGTCACGGTAACGGTCGACGTACTCTGCACGGGACGCTACACCGGTTATCAGGGCGGGCAGAAAACCTATCCCGTCACACAGAGCGTAACGATTCCCGCCGGGAGTACGGTCTCGAACGTCGTGCACCTGCCTTGGCCGATGGGTACGCCCACTTACTATATCAGCGACAACATGCCTGCCGATCCCGGCTATGCCTATGAAAGCGTCTCCTGCCGACCGGGCGCGATAACCCCTTCTTCTTACGGAAGCATAGTTTTTCAGCTCAATGCCGACTAATATGCGAACCGTTATGAAAAACTATCTGTCGATACCGATCCTCGGCTTGCTTGTGTGCGGTTGCTCCGTAACCGGTTCCCTGCAGCGACGTCATGCCGGGGCGGCGCTCGCTCATACTCCGAAAGTCATGCGCCATGAAGCCCGGCGCGAGCAAGCTCCGCCGCAGTACATCGAGATCAGACATGCCGACGGTCGGCCGACCGAGTTCTTCGTCCCGGCCGTCACACTGGAAAACGGCGAGCAGGCGATGATGATGGAACTCGACGAGGTGGTCGTCACGGCCCGTACCCGGAGCCTGCCCGAGCGGATGGGCAAGGTCGACATCGACTTCGTCGTCACGCTTCCCAAAATGCTGCAGGGCTCCTGCCGCAACATCGTCGTTACGCCCGTGCTGCACAACCGGGGCGAGCGGACGCCGCTGGAGGATATTTCCATCCGGGGCGCACTCTTCGATAGGGTTCAGCAGCGCGACTACTGGCAGTACGGGCGCTACATAGATCTATATCGTCCCGACAGCCTCCGGGCACAGGAGGCATTCGACCGCTTCGTGCGCTTCCCGTACCCGCAGGACGTACGCTGCGACTCGGTACGGGCTTCGCGCAGCGCCATATCCTACTACTACACGCAGACCGTGCCCACGGCCGATGCGGGTAAGCGTCTGAGCGTAACGCTCGAAGGGCGCGTCGAGGGACTCGATGGCAGCCTTTATCTCCTGCCGCCGTCCGATACGCTCGGCTATACGATCTCCTCGATGCTCAACTTCGTGGATACGACCACGCGTTACCTAACGCGTATCATCGAGCGCCGGGTTCGTCTCGACGACCGGGTTCTGCTCACTTTTCCCGTGGGTAGCGCTGCGATCGTCGATACGCTATCGGGTAACGCTGCCCAGCTGATGAAAACGGGCGTGGTGCTGGAGCGACTCTTCGGCCAGCGGGAGTTCACGGTAGACAGTATCTCGATCACAGCTTTTGCCTCTCCGGAGGGCGGTGTGGCCATGAACTACGAATTGTCCCGAAAGCGGGCGCAAGCGCTGGGCGGCTTCCTCGAAGCACGCTTTCCCGGAGCAGGGCTCGACACGCTGGTGGCGGTACGCTCCGCAGGCGAGGACTGGACACGGCTTGGGGAGATGGTGCACGGCGACAGTCTGATCCGAAACAGGGAACGGATCCTTGAATTGATCGATACGGAACCGAGCCCCGACCGGCGAGAGCGTCTGATTCGGGAGCGGTACGGGGAGGATTACGCCCGGATGCGCAAAGAAATATATCCGAAACTGCGGGCCGTGGAGCTGCGCTACTACCTGCAAAGGGTAGGTATGACCCAAGATACGGTTCACACGACGGAAATCGATACCCTCTACCTGCGGGGCCGCAGGCTGCTCGAGGAGCGCAATTACCGCGCGGCAGTCGGCATCTTACTCCCTTATGCCGACCGCAATGCGGCCATCGCTCTGCTCTCGTTGGGCAAGGACGAGCGGGCGCTCGACGTGTTGTACGGGCTTCCCGAGGACGGGCGCTCGCTCTACCTGCGGGCCATCGCGCTGGCCCGGCTGGAAAGAAAAGACGAAGCCCTCGAAGTCTTCGCCCGGGCATGCGCTTTCGACTCGAATCTGGAATACCGGGCCGGACTCGATCCCGAGCTGAACGAACTCGTTAAAAAATAACTGTTTATGGAACGAAACGAAGAACTGGTCGACGTCAGCATGGAAGTGTCCGACAATGTCGTGCTCAACCGAAGAATGTTGCCGGTAAATATGCTCTCTACGGACAACCTGGTCAGAAATGCGGTGAGACGCTACGACGACGCGCCATACATTCCGGACAATGCATTCGTCGTCCTGCGCTGTCCCCTCGACGGCAAGATTCCCGGCAGCGACTATTTCGATACGGAGGCGTTCAGGGCAAACCATGGCGAACTGCCGGATACTTCGGTGTCTTTTTTCGGATCGTTGCAGCTGGCCGCCTATTGTCTCCGGGAGGGCCTGCCCGCAACCTCGGACAATATGAAAGCGCTGGAACGTTCGCCGGGCTATGCCGCATTCCGCGACATGCAGGCGGACAAACTCTGGCAGTACCAAGAGAAACTGTTGTCCGAACGCCCCTATGAAGAGAGACTCGACGACTGGTCGTTCGTTTTCGTTACGACCGATCGGAAGTTTACCGAAGCGGAACGGCAGGACATCCTTACTTTGGGGCTGCTCATGTCCACGGGCATCGAAAGCGAGCTATACACGCCCTCGCGTGTGCCGTCCTACCGTACCGGAAAGGAGAAGAAGCAAGAAGAGGAGATCCATATCGAAACGGATGTGTTCGATACGCCCGGCAAAAGACTCAAAATGTAACCATACGACCTAAAAAACACGGACCATGAAAACTGCAATTAAACAGCTCTGCCTCGCACTGCTGTGTACCACGATACTGGTCGGCTGCTCGCTGTACGACGATATGGAGACGGAGGTGATCGAATGCCCGAAGGCAGGAACTCCGATAGATCCCGAACCATGGCAGCCGGGCGAGCCGCAACCCGAAGATCCCGAAATAGGACATTAATACCGCACAAGACATGAAACAAACGGATATCATGCCCCGGGACGTCTACATGACTTACGATAACGCGGGACGGCTCGTTCACGCATCCATCCGGGAAGAGGGCACCTCCGGTTTCCTGCGGTATATCAGGGAAGATATGACCACCGTACAGCAGCATGGGCTCAACCCCCACCTGTGGATGGTCCACTACCGTTTCCCCGATGGCCGGACAGTACCCCCGATGAAGGAGGAGAACATGCGCGACTATCTGTCGCTCGTCTCTCAGGCAGCCAGAATATACGGCGGCAGTTGTCTGCATACGGCGAGCATGGCCGATCTTTTCTTCTGCCTACGCAAGGGCATCGTGCCCCTCACCCCCGCATCGCAACGTACGGCCCTGGCACAGGAGAGCGACTACAACCCCATAGCCGAATACGGGAGCAACATGCCGCATTCCGACGTCGTTATTCCCGAATACCGCGCCTATACGGCCATCGAAACCCGTGCGGGCGTGGTCGTCTTTACGAACACCCCGGAGGGTGAGCGTCAGCGGCAGGCTTTCGAGAAATACCACGAAGTCAACTTCTTCAACCCGGCGCAGCCGGGCGGGCAGATGAACTATTTCGAGATCATCGCCGAACCGTCGGCCATGCAGGGCCATACGGACAAACTGACCGGCGGTCTGAAAGAAGGCTTCGCAGAAGCTTTCACGGACCCCGCCGTCACTCGGCAGGGACGCTGTCTGAAAACCTTCGATATGGACCCGAGCGTCGAAAACTATGAACTTTTTTGCCAAAGGAACGAAACCGGCCCAGCCCGCAAAAAACTCTCCGAGATGACCTTCGGGGAGATATGGCGACGCATGACCGACCGGGGTCCCGTGTCGGGACCCCGGCAGAGGGAGTGTGTCGAAACCCGCTTGTTCGACGACCGGCAGCAAGAGATGACCTACAAAGTGAAAATCAAAGCCTAAACCATGGACACACAACCGCAACCGGTAACCCTGTTCCTCTCGGTGACCCCCGGTGCCAAGATCGATTCGCTGCAAACGCTCGAGCGCCCGGACGACGACAACCGCTTCCGCATTTTCATCGCCCGATGCCTGCTCGGTGCGTCCAAAATGGAGAAGGTACCGGACAACTGGCTGTTCCGGTACGACTTTCCGGATGCAGGGAAGCTGCCGCGCGAATTACGCCGCCCCGTAAACGAACTCTCATTCGATACGATATGCCATGCGACCGCACGGCAGGGGATCCGCCCGACAAGGATCGTCACGCTCCGGGATGCCCGTTACTGCCAGCAGAAAGGGATCGACCCGCTATCCTTCGATGCGGAGACGAAAACCCGGATCGGCTTCCGGCTGGAATACGGCCTCGGGCAGACGGAGAGCTTTCCCACCTGCCGGGCCGTGGACACGGGCCACGGCGTACTGCTCTACGACCTGGACCACTCGGTGGGCCGGGAGGCCTACCGCTCCTTCATGCAGCACTGTGCCGACCACTTTTTCGATCCCGAAATGACTCTGGAGCGGTTGCGCATCTACGACCTGCAACGCCATTTCAATTTCGGGTCCCTGGAGAAGAACTACGAAGCGCTCAACTTCAACTTCCATCATCACCGACACGACTTTTCGATGCGGGAACTGCTCGAACAGCCCCTGCTGGACGACGACTTGTTGCGCGAGGGCGTCGTGCGCCGCAGCTACGACATGCGACCGATGGCCGAAAACTATTCGCTTCTTATGACCCGCGAGGACCTGCTGCTCTACAACACCCACCACACCTTCAGCATCGCGGTGCTGGACCATGTGGCACGCAACGGATATCCTACCTGGAAGCTCGGACCGGAATGGACCGAGATATGCCCCCTGTCTGCCCGGTTCCGCGACCTGTCTGCCCGTATCATGTCCTGCAAAGACCCGCAGCAGATGGAGTCGCTCCAGGAGCAGGCGCGCCGTAGAGCCGCCGAACTGCTCGAAGAGCATTTCCCGTCTCGGCGTAAAGAGCTGTCGCAGGAGTTCGAACATGCCACCGAGCAGCAAATCTATCATATCCCGGACCCTGTTCCGGTCCCGAACCGCTTAAAACTGTAACCGCTATGAACGACACCCCAGACAAGTCGCATTATCCAGACCTTTACCTCACGCTCAACCCTTCCCACGATACGCTGCATATCAAACGCAGCACGGAAGGTATGCCGGGATTCCGGAAGTTCGTGCTCCGAAATGCCGAACCTTACAGGGACGAACCGATCGCCCCCGACAACTGGATGTTCTATTACAAATTTTCCGACAAGCAGCTCGCACGCCTGCCGGAACTCTCGGGCCTCAAAAGCCGCGATTATTTCAAGACGCTCTATCCGGCCCTGCGGCGCGAGAATATCCTCCCTGCGGCGATCCTCCCGCTGAACCGGGCGCTGGGACTTCTGAACACCGACCGTTCCCTGTTCTCCACCTGCCGGGAAGCGCCCGTAACACGCCTCAGTTCGCTGCTGCCCGCAAGTCATGCGCTCGACCTGGCGCTGCCTCCGTTCAGGGCCTACAATGCCGTGAAAACGTTTCAGGGAGTGTTGCTATTCACCCCGACCCGGGAAGGCAGTAAACGGCTGGAAGGCTTCATGCAGCACCTCTCCGACAGCTTTTACGAGCCGCAGATGCCGCACGAATCGATCGACATCTACCAGGTGCCGGCCTTCGACGCCTCCCTGGCGCAATACGCCGACCTGTGTCCCAAAGTGTCCGGCAACCCGTTGGGGCAAAACGAACTCATCGTACCGTCGGAGGCTTTCGCTCCCGAATCGGTTCTCCATGAAGGGATGGAAATGCTGCACTACGACATGGCCCCCATATGGGAAAATTTCAATGCACTGACCATGCCGCCATACCATTCGGGGCTCCACGTCAGCCAGCGCAACTACGATATTTCGTGTCTGCAGCGTTATGCCGACAGGGGATACACGCTGCCTGCCCAGATCGAACACGACATTTATTCCTTCTCCTATACGAAACAGTTCGAAGAGCTGTACCGCCTCGTACCGGCACAGTGGCCGTCACATGAAAATCAGGTCCGCCTGCTGGCCAACCGGATCCTGCAGCGCGACTTCCCGGACATACGCGGAGGCGCGCTCCAAAAGGCCGAGGAGATACAGCTGCACATCCCAGACATGACACCGGACACACCGCAGAAAAGCAGAGCTCTGAAACCGCACTAACGGATCTTGGAATATCATTCCATCAGAACATTTCTTTTCGTATTCCTTCGAAAATCCGATCTGCTTTCGCCTTATCCGATCCGGCCTCACGACCACGGCGAACAGACCGGATTTCGTCGGTTTTATACTGTCATTGATCAAGGTTAGAGGTCGTACGGCAGCCGATAAATTACCGAACAGGAAAAATCTATGCAATATTTTGATACAATACCAAGATATTATTTGCAGTCGGAGTATAATTATTATATTTGCAATAATTGAAATATCAATAATCGCAATTATGGCAAATTCTGTCAAAAACCCCTTTACGATCGGCGGTTATGTTTCCGCCAAATATTTTTGCGACCGGGTGGAAGAGACCAAAGAGCTTACCGGCGCATTTGTCAATGGCCGTAACTTGGCGCTGATTTCGCCCCGCCGTATGGGCAAGACCGGGCTGATACACCACTGTTACGCCCAGCCGCAGATAAAAAACCGTTACCACACTTTTTTTATCGACATTTACGCCACAGGGTCGCTGAAAGAATTCGTGTATATATTCGGGAAACAGATTTTCGAGACGCTGAAGTCCGGAGGCCGGAAATTCACCGAACAGTTTTTTGCCACCATCGCCTCGCTACGGCCGGCATTCAAGCTCGATCCGGTAACGGGAGCGCCTGTATTCGATATCGGCTTCGGCGAGATCAGACATCCCGAGAAGTCGCTGGACGAAATATTTTCATATCTGGAAAAGGCGGATAAGCCCTGCATTGTTGCTTTCGACGAGTTCCAGCAAATTGCGCGTTATCCTGAAAAGAACATGGAAGCCATCCTACGTACCCATGTTCAAAGGTGTGCAAACACTACGTTCGTTTTCGCAGGCAGCCAGCGCCATATGATGCGGAACATGTTTTATTCCGCATCCCGTCCTTTCTATCAGAGCGTGAGTCCCATAAATCTCGGTCCGATAGATATGGAAGAGTATACCCGGTTCGCTGCCGGGCATTTTAAGGCGGCGCGGAAAGAGATAACCGCGGAATGCGTCGCCCGTATCTATCACCTTTTCGACGGACATACCTGGTATATCCAGAATATCTTGAACCGGCTTTACGAGCAGGTCGAGCCGGGCGAAGAGCTGACCCTGGACATGGCCGATCATGTGCTGCATAAAACCATTGAGAACAACCGTGTTATTTATCAGGGTATGCTTACGATGCTTCCGGAACGGCAGAAAGAGGTGCTTATCGCGATCAGTAAAGAAGGTAAGGCACAGGAGATCACCTCCGCGGAGTTTATCCGAAAGCATGCGCTCATGTCTCCCAGTTCGGTGCAGACCGCGGCCCGCACACTGCTCGAGAAAGAGTTCATCACGAAAGAAAACAATACCTACGAAGTGTATGATCGTTTCTTCGGTCTATGGCTCTCGCAGGAATACGGAATAGGTTATACATTGTAGATGTATTCTGAAATGCAATAGACTGATGGTTACATCTCAACTTAAAATATTTGTCAGCAGCACTATTTTCGATTTGCCCAATGAGCGTAAAGCTGCATTTGAGGCCCTCAGGAATGTAGGGGCTGTACCCATCATGTCGGAATATACGATGGAGGCGGTAAGTGCCGATTCCGTTACCGCTTGCCTGAGAAAGGAATTTACGTTATACTGATTGAACGTTTGAAATAATAAATATTGATATTCCAGTTAATAACGTTGTATCATAGACAATGACGCATGAATAAAATCTGTAATTTCGATATTGTAATCAATACATGCCTTGCTGAGATCAATCCTGCCTCGGAATCGTCGGATTTCGATGAAAACAGCTTTTTATTGTCGGTCATCAACGGTTTTGAAGACGGCGCATGGCGAAAAAAAGTATTCCGTCAGTTTGTGATGGATAATATTGCACAAACGAGTCTATCAGCTGAAGACCGGGACAACCTTTATTGCGGATCACCATATACGACATTAACCGAATCCGTCAAGAATCTGAGACTTGTGGATACAGATAACGGCCAAGGCAGTGAAATCGCCGAAATCGTTCTGTATGGAATTATGCGCTATCATTATGGAGCATTGCCTGTCGTGCCCAAAATATTTTACAAACAAAACGCCAATGACAATGCCAAAGGGGCAGACAGCGTTCATATCGTTTTAGACGACAAGGGCGATTTCACTTTATGGCTGGGGGAAGCAAAGTTTTATAGTAATTCTGGAAAACTTCTGTTATTGCCTTATACAAAAGACTTTGGGAGAATTACCCGATTTTGAGGTAATGACTTGGCAACTGTGCCGTATGCTGCGTTCTGCCTTGATTTGCTATTCAAGTAACTCATTTCAGCGTCAAAAGTAATAAAATAATCCGATATACTCCCAATTTTAAGAAGAGTATATTCCATTATGAAATATTTGTTGGGAATGCCATATGTAAAATGGGCAAAAAATCGTACCTTTGCCAAATAATGTCAAGACAAAAATAAGTAATATGCTGTTTACGGAGAAAATAAAAGAGTTGCGCATTCAAAATCAAATGTCCCAAAGACAGATTGCTGCTGCTCTTGATATAGATACTGCAACTTATTGTAAGATAGAGAAAGGCGAAAGAAAGGCTAAAAAAGAGCAAATAGCCATATTGTCGGAAATGTTTCATGTAGAAATGACAGCTCTCCTTACATTATGGCTTGCTGACAAAGTAACCGATATGGTATCTGATGAACAAGTTGTGGCATCCGAGGCTCTTTCTATGGCTGCTGAAAATTTAAGAAGAATAGGTTAATATGGTAAAATTAAAATTATACCCAGAAATACAAGTTTCCGAAATGCTGTTAGCAGATCGTCAATCTGCGTATGGGCTGCGGACATATATCAGCCTGTTCAGTAGTGCTGGTGTAGGTTGCTATGGATTCAAAGAAGAGGGATTCTATTGTGTCGCCACGGTTGAGCTGTTAGAACGCAGATTAAAAATCCAGAAGTTCAATCAGAAATGCGTTTATAACAGCGGATATATCTGTGGTGATATGACTACGCAAGAAACAAAGAATAAGGTTTTTGCGGAGTTAGAGATGTGGAAAAGAGGTTTTAACCTAACTGATTTGGATGTGTTGATTGCAACACCTCCTTGTCAGGGTATGTCAGTAGCCAACCATAAGAAGAAAGACGAACTTAAACGCAATTCTTTGGTTGTTGAGTCTATAAAAATGACTAAGCAGATAAAGCCAAAATTCTTTGTTTTTGAGAATGTTAGAGCTTTTCTGACTTCTGTGTGCACTGATATTGATGGACGAGACAAGTCTATCAAAGATGCCATTGAGGCAAACTTGTCTGGAGCATATAATATCCTATATCAAGTTGTAAACTTCAAGGATTATGGTAATCCATCAAGTCGAACAAGAACATTGGTCATCGGTGTTCGTAAAGACTTGAAAGAGGTTACTCCATATGATATTTTCCCTGACAAGCAACCAGAGCGAACATTAAGACAGGTAATCGGTCATTTGCCGTCATTAAAGAAGATGGGTGAAATTTCGGAAGATGATATTTATCATAACTTCCGAAAATACTCCCCTCGCATGGAGTCTTGGATTGCTGACATTAAGGAGGGACAATCGGCATTTGACAATACAGATATTACAAAGATACCTCATAGTGTGAAGAATGGTGTTGTTGTGTATAATGCTCGCAAGAATGGCGATAAATACACTCGTCAATATTGGGATAAGGTAGCACCTTGTATTCACACCCGAAACGACATTATGGCAAGCCAAAATACTGTTCATCCTGTTGATAACAGAGTATTCAGTATTAGAGAGGTTATGCTTATGATGTCCGTTCCATCATCTTTTAATTGGAGCAATATTCCTTTTGATGAGTTAAACAGAATGTCATTAAAAGAGAAAGAAACATTCTTGAAAAAAGAGGAAATGAACATACGCCAAAACTTGGGTGAGGCGGTACCTACCGTTATATTCAAACAGATTGCAGCAAAGGTTCGTAAAATATTATGCAAACCTACCTTGACCGAACAAGATATAAAGGTATTGATAGAAAAGAAGAAATTGGCTGCACATTCTTGTCTAGTGGATTACATTAGGAATAATGGACATTATGGATTTGCAGAGTTGTCTAAGATTGCGGAGTTGGCAAATGCCCAAAGAGAGGACAATGCAGCTTATTATACAAGGCAGGATATATGCTACACCATAGTCAAAAGTTTGCCTGAAGCAAAGAATTATACGGAACTAAATATATTAGAGCCATCAATTGGTGTGGGTAATTTTTTACCCTCTCTGATATTGAAATACGCAAGTGTTCAGTCTGTTAATATTGATGTGGTAGATATTGATGCAAACAGTATAGAGATTTTAAGAGAACTAGTTGCAAAGATTGATGTACCTGATAACATCCATATTAATTATATAAATGCAGATTTCTTGCTGCATGATTTCGACAAGAAGTATGATATTGTTGTCGGAAATCCTCCATACAAGAAACTGACAAAGGAGAAAAAATTGTTGGCTAAATACAAGATTGATGCATCCAATAGGGATACCAATAATATATTCTCGTTCTTCATTGAGAAAGCAATGAGAATTGGCAATGCGGTATCATTGATAGTCCCCAAGAGCCTAATAAATGCTCCTGAGTTTGATACGACACGCACTCTTATGAAAGAGAAAAATATCTCTCGCATAATTGATTTTGGCGAAAAAGGATTCAAGGGGGTAAAGATTGAAACTATCTGTTTTATTCTTGACACCCAAAAGAAGCCTCAGAATACATTCGTAGAATCATATATTACAAATGAAGTTAGGTGTCATCAGCAAGCATATCTGACAGACGATAGATTCCCTTATTGGATAATTTACCGTAATGAGGCTTTTGATGAAGTTGCAGACAAAATGGAGTTTAATGTATTCAAGGCATATAGGGATAGAGTTATTACCAAAGCCATTACAAAAGACAATGGTAAAATTCGAGTTTTAAAATCTCGTAATATTGGCAATAATGAGATTGTCAATATTCCTGATTATGACTGTTACATTGATAGCATTGAGGGATTGGATGTTGCAAAATATCTGAATCAGGCAAACTGTGTGTTGCTTCCTAATCTAACATACAATCCTCGTGCGTGTTTCTTGCCAAAAGGATGTATTGCTGACGGCTCTGTTGCAATCCTTACATTGGCAAAAGACGATGACATCGTAACAAATGAGGATTTGGCATTTTACGCTACTGATAGTTTTACGAAATTTTATGCGATTGCCCGTAATTTAGGCACTCGCTCGCTTAACATAGACAATAACTCTGTTTTCTTTTTTGGAAAACTCAAACAGCAAAGGATATGAGAAATGTAATTAACGAATACCTTAGCCAATTTGATTTAGATATACGTAAATCGCACGACGCGAGATTTGTGGATCAGAAGTGTACTCCTGACATAGTATGCTTTATGGCAGATTGTGTTATGAATATGGTTGCTACAAAGCCTATATTTGTGATTAATGATGTATGGGAAACACAGTATTTCATTCAGAATACAAGAGTTATCTTCAATAAGCCTTGGGCTAATGACAAGAAAGCGTATAATGAATACAACAAAGTATTGTCTCAGCCTCTTAAACTTTTGGCATATGCTCATATCCTTAATGTTGAAATGACAGATGGCGCATTGACATTTTCTGTTGCCAACGAGGATTTGTTGGACTACATTTCACGCAAGGATAGAAACGCATACAATTTCTTATACTGCTACTTTATGAAAGTAATGTCAGATAGTGGCTTTATGAAGTACTTTGAAGAATATGCAAAAGACTGCGTTGCAGATCCTGTTACTGCAAGAGATGAGATATACGAAAGGTACTATCGTTTAATCAATGGTAATACTCCATCGCATTCACGATTGGATATTAGGCGTATGTTCCATAAAGTATTCAATGTGTACGCTGCTGAACATCATTTGCATGGAAGTAACGGTAAGATTACCTACTATTCCGATTTGATGTACAATAAGAAAAATTGGCGAGATATGGATAAAGATAAGACCATCACTCGTCAAGAGGCAATGACACCTGACAAGATTGAAAAGCAAGAGGCTATCAACACTTACTATGTTCAGAAAGCAATTGCATTGATTAGAAAGATTCATACAGTAAGTGAGGTAAATGATAGTTGGGGCAATGGAGAGGCAACACAGGTACATCACATATTCCCAAAATCACAATTTCCACAGATTGCACACTACGTTGAGAATTTAATCTTGCTTACAGCAACTCAACATAACACAAAGGCTCATCCGAACAATAAGACCCAACAAATCAATAAGGATTATCAGTTGGTTTGTCTATTGGCCAAGGCAGATACCATAGAGAACTCTTTATCACGATTTGGAGAGAAATATTATCGTAAAGAATCGTTTGTATATGTAATAAATACTGGTCTTACTATGGAGTTAAGTACAGGATTGTCATTCAACGATATAAAAACAAAATTGGTTCAAATTTACAACGTTGCATAATTTTACAGACAAAGTAAAATACAATCCTCCAAGTCAATAAGTATAAATAGAAGCTCATATGGAATATACACACTCAAAGGACTATCTTATTGAATTAGCGAGTAATCCACAAACACATGGATGGCTTAAAGATTTAATTATCAAGATAGTGAATAATAATGGGATGATTTCAGATACCGAACTTGCAGACTCAGTTCAACAATTAAAAACAAATGCCGCAAGTATTTTAGTTATACCAAGTACGGCTATGTCAAATCAAAATGCTGATATTAGGCTTTTATCGTTGACACATCATTCTGGAGTATGTGCATTGGCTAATGACCAAACCATTGAGTTTTCAAGTGATATTACTTTGTTATATGGTAAAAACGGTTCGGGGAAAAGTAGTTATTTTAGAATATTAAATGAAATAGTAGGAGGAAATCATCAAACAGAACTTCGACCTAATATATATTCAAAGAACTATTGCCCAATAAATATAGAATTGGCTTATACTATCGGAACAAATACAGAAAATTTATCGTGGGATGGCTCTATAAGAGCGATTAATCCCTTAACCTTATTAAGCGTATTTGATTCAAACTATACCAAAACATTCCTACAGAAACGAAGTGCTGATTCTGCTATTGTTTTACCTTATGGTCTGCATTTGTTCACTGCTCTTACTACAGCTATGGACAGTATGAAAGGGAGGTTACAGACCGAGATTGATTCAGTATTAAAAACAGTACCAACGATTAATACAGAGGGACTTTCGGAAGATGTATGTAGAATAATAGCACAACAGACATATCGCACAAATCAGAAAAAATATATTCAAGATAGATATAACTTTTCTGAAGAGCAAAACACTGAATTACAACAGCAAGAGCACCAACTAACAGTCTTAAAAGGAACGAATTATGAGGATAAAATAAAATTGGCGATAAGAGAGAAATCTGAATATGATTCATTGTACCAACATTTAATTAAGGTACAGAGTAATATTCAAGAATATGCTTCCAAAACAAAAACTATTGTTAAAAAGATTCTTGCAACAAGAAAAGCTCATGAAGAAGTTAAGTTAAAGATTGCAATCCTTAGCGAGATTGGAAACACAAATTCTGAAGAGTGGAAAACTTTTATTGAGGCAGGTAGTTCATTTATAAATAGCGAAAATTTAGAAAAAGGTATATGTCCATATTGTAGACAGCCAATAATAAACGATGCTGTTGATATTATAGCTGCATATTCCACATATTTATCTGATAGAAGTTATTCTGAACTTAACGAGTTAATAAAAGCAAAACAACAACTTAAGCAAAACATATCTCTATTATCTATTGATTATTCAATATCAGAACAATTTAAGAAACTCATAAATAGCAGAGTAGGTGGAGAGGAACTATACGCAAAGGTTCATGATGTATTGAATGCTTATACCCAATTAAAAACACATCTTTTAGAAACACTTGAATGTGAACAAAACTCTGAAGCATCTATTCCTGATACTTTAGTTTCTCTTCTTGCTTCATTATTAGCAATATGCAAGGAGTATAATAGTAGTATTAGCAATCTACGGGAAGAACTTGCCAAAAAGAATCAATTGGTAGCGGAATTATCAGAACGAATGAAGCCTCTAATTGAGCACAATGCAATCTCTAAGCAGAAAGAGTTATTTGTTGATTGGTTTGATAAAATACACTCTATTGAAGAGTTAAAAAAATGTCAAACTGAATTGTCTACAAGAATGATTTCCACTCTTGCTAAAACTGCAAGCCAAACACTTGTAACCGATAATCTTAAATCTAAATTTCAAGAAGAATTAGATAATATTGGTTTAAAGAAATTAAGTGTTGAATTATCTGATGCAGGAGCTTCAAGAGGGCAATCTTTTATGCAATTGAGGCTTATTAATAACAGTTCCGTCACAGATGTGTTGAGTGAAGGAGAACAAAAAGGTGTTGCACTTGCTCTATTTATAGCAGAGCGAAGAATGCAGTTGTCGAATAATCCTATAATATTAGATGACCCTGTTAATAGTTTAGATCATTTTATTACAGCAAAACTCGTTGAACGTTTGTCTGCACTTGATAATCAAATAATAATATTCTCACATGATTTATTGTTGCAGACTTCGCTTGTAAACTATAGGGGAGTACATGAATGTGGTAAGAATCAAGTTTCTTCTTGCAAAAAAGGAACTAAACATCTTTTTCTGTATTCTGTAAAATCACATGGGAGAGATAGTAAAGGAGTCATCACGGAAATGAAACAAGATACTGTGAGAAATAATTTAACCAGTACAAAACAATTGCTTGACAAAATTCCATTTACAGAAACTGAAATATTGATGATTGGAGCAATTCTTCGCCATACGATAGAATTGATGATTGATGAGAAAATTTTCAACAACCAAATTCCTGTTAAGTTTCATGGTAGAAAGAATGCTATTCAATGGGATCAATTAAAAACCTTAAATCCCGATGCAGTTGTCATTGATACATTAAAACGACTATTTGACCGACTATCTGGAGGTGATTTGCATTTAGGGGTTGAATCGACAGAAAATCCCATAGATCATGATGAACTCGAAAATATATATAATGAATTGAAAGGATTGAATTAAACAGCAATGGCGACCTCTGATTATGCGGTCGCCATTGCTGTTTATAGTTTCAACTCTTTGTTTCTTTTCGGCTGTATAGGCTGGCGGATAAATTGTCGGAGCTTTGCGTATTGTTCGTTAAACCATTGACTTATTGGAGTTCGATTTACTGTTAAGGTCAGTCGTCTGTCATTATCTCGCAGAATCTGTATAGGGGTATTTTCCATTGTAAACCATCGGTTATGTTCCGAGGAGAATAATCGCCCTGTAAAGTTCAGTACCTTACCCTTAATCAATTCAGCAAATTCTATAGTCGAAAGTCCGATTTGTTTGGCATGGTGTTCCAATCTTAAGAGATTAGAAAAATCAGGATACCAACGATGAGCCGTGTTGATTATCGAATTGAGGATATTGGTTTCTTTCTTATGTTCAGCCTCCTTTGCTTCGAGAGCCTTACGATGTTCGTTATCCTTATTCATCATAGCTCGGCTATGTTCCACCTGCAATTGCTTGATGTTGATTTGTAGTTGCTTGATGGTCTCGTCTCGGATTGCGATTTCATCTCTTAAGTCCTCGTTCCTGCGTTCCAACGATTTCATTTTTCCACTTCCGAAAAGAGAACCCACACTGCTCGCAAGGGCGGTTGCAGTATCGGTGGCTGCGCTTTTGAGCTTGTCGGTGCGGATTTCCGCTTTTACCTGTTTCAGTTCCTCCTGCGCCTCGGCTTTCTTCTCCTGTAACAGTCTGGTTTCGGTTTCAAGGGTTTCATTTTTCTTTTTCAAGTCCCGATAATACTGCATGGTGGTAGTGTGCCGTGCTTCCGAGCCCCGTACCCCACGTTGCAATCCGTATTTCGTCATCACCCTTGCGTAATTGTCGTGGTAGGCAATCAAGGTCTGGCGGTTGAACAGGTCATCGGCACACAAACGGGCGGAATTTGTTTTCTTGCGGTACTTGCGCTTGCCGTCCGTCTGTTCTTTCTTGGCTTTGCGCCTTTCACCCGTCACGATAGGAACAACGGCTGCGTGGATGTGCGGAGTCTTCTCGTCCATGTGCAGATGGGCGGCAACCACATTGTCTTTGCCGAATGTGGCTTGCAGCCATTGGATGCTGTCGT
>ENA-ORTZ01001111-ORTZ01001111.1-human-gut-metagenome-genome-assembly--contig:-NODE-1111-length-16920-cov-3.713015_pt1 | contig 16920 bp, 4 predicted proteins | sample MGYA00242075_ERZ509199 | MGnify/ENA primary metagenome ERZ509199 (study PRJEB26280, sample SAMEA2338824) | human gut metagenome | biome: human gut; feature: human-associated habitat; material: faeces...
TGTCTAACGAGGAAATAGAATGGTTCAAAAAGAAATTAGGTTTCCAAAGCGATTCTCTTACTATAGTAGATGATGCTATCTCATTAGGTAACAATGTGTATGCTATGGGTCTTGTTAGACAGGATTCTACATTACTGTGGAAAGGCGCAGAAATAGGTACTTTATATCATGAAGCATATCATAGAATATCATTGTTAACTATTTCACCTAAAGAACGTCGTAAAATATACGAAGCTTATAGAAATAGAACTGGTTTAATCGGTACTGATAAAGACGTTGAAGAAGCTCTTGCAGAAGACTTTAGACAGTACATGTTGAATAAGGCTGAACCTGATTTAAATATCGTTAAAAGAGCTTGGAAAGCAATTAAAAACTTTATTAGTAAATGGGTTTGGAGAACTGATACTACTATTGATAACATCTTTGATAGAATTAATACGGGATACTATAGTAGATCTAAACAGAATTCTGCAGCTGTACAGGAATTCTTAAATGCATACAAAGGTGCGGGAGCTCCATTTAAACTGGGTGGTCACAATTTCAAGAATATCACAAATACACAATTTAAAGAAAGTGTTAATTCATTAGTTGCTTCTTTATTTACTTTGAATAACATAAAGATGCGAGATGATTTAACAGGTTTAAATTATAGTTTGTTAAAGAGTGCCTTAGAACCTTCATTAACAGATAAACTTGTAGAAAACGGAAAGATCACCAAAGAACAAGGAGAGGCTAGAAAAGAAATATATGAAACCTTTGACAGTGTATTCTTACCAGCAATTATAAGGAAACTGAATGAATATCAAATCAGAGCTGTAGACAAACAGGAAAACATCGACCAAGAAATAGATGAAAAAGCTGAAGGTTCTGCTGTAGGAGATCAAATGGCTACATATATCCGTGAGTCATTAGAAACCTCAGTAAAAGATAATGCTTTGGCATCTATTAAAATCTTTATTGCTACTATGCCTAAAAGAGAATTCTATGAGGCAGATGTTAAAAAAGAAGATGGCACTATTACAAAAGTACAGAAAACTAGAACGGTATTAAGTCCTGTTACAGGTTTACCTCTTATGGTTGATTTTGATTCTACGTGGAATACCATTATCAATGAATTGCATTCAGAGAATACGTTTGAAGGTATGATGAATAAGTGTGCTAAATGTGCAAAATCATTACCTATCTTTGACACATTGTACAGAGAATTGTATAAGATATCAAAGACTGTTCCGGGAGAATCAGAAGCCCAAGTAATAGCTAGAGAAAATTTACAGACTCAATTTAGAAATACCTTTAGAAAAGCTAAACACAAACTTATTGGTATCTTGTCTGAAAAGATTGAGAATACTAATGGTAATGATCAAACTAACTTGTATGTAAAGGATGAGAATGCAAATAAGATTTCTAAGAATATCATTGAAGGTTGGAATTATGGTTTACTTAGGATGACTGAGTTAATAAATTTTGATGGTAATAATTACACATTAAAAACCACTGATAATAAAACCAATGTAGAATTATTATTAGATGATTACCACAAGATTAATAATCTACTCAAGAATTATAAAAATAAACCAAATGCTAAGCTTAAGAATGGTCAGACTTATAAAGAGTACGTAGAAGCTAATGTCATCAAAATAAAGGAACATATATTATCACTTTTGGGTAGAGCAGGTGTATCTGTGGATATGGCTACATTAAACTCATTCTTGATTAAAGAATACTATGATCCAAACACTGCAGAACAATTAGTAAACCTGTTTACTGATGGTAGTAATGCTGGTTTATCATTCTTATTCAGCAATAAGTTAAAAGATGTACTGAAGATTGAACCGTCTGGTAACGTACCCGGCACATTCAATAGACATATCAGCAGATACTATGATGATTCTAAATTCTTAGGTAGATTGTCTGAAACGTATGGTATGACACATCCTAACTCAGATGAGTTATCTGTATTGTCTACTGATGGTAAATTGTTATATCCTATATCTGATCATAACTACTTGACAGATATGGTTCAGAATCTTGATAATGATCCAGCTACGGTAGAGGCTCTTACTAAAGTATTGTATAATACTGGTAATAATGCTAATCCTAATTACTTTAAAGGTTCTTATTTACTTACAAATCTTTATAATAATCCTACTACATCTGGTAAAATAGGTGTTGAAACTTTAGTTTATTTTAAAGAGCAAGGTGGTGGTGATAAAGGACGTAAGTACACAGAAATCTCACCATTGGAAGATTATATTGCTAAAATGACACTTACTCAGAAAGGTAGAATCGTTTTACCTACTATGGGTGACTCTCAGACATATAATACTTTATATGGCACAGCTATTAATAATTTCAATCAACCGTTAGATACTACAAATAATCAAATAAAGTTTAATGCTAAAGTATTAACCAGATTCATCAATTACTTTGAGACTGAACTAGATACTATTGAATTCAATTATAAAAATGAGAGCAATCTGACCAAAGATCAAAGAGTAAAAAATTATGATACTGGCAACAGAAATGGTTATAGATTTAGATATTTCAATGGTTTCTTCAAACTTAAAGAACAACCTACTTTAGGTGGAATTGAATTTGCAGATGATTTTTCAGATTTTAATGAAGCTCTCAAACTTGCAGAAGATGTTGGGGGCAATGATTTAGCATTATCTGTAGTAAATCAGATAAGGGCTGCTTGGGCTAAAATGAGTAATTCTGATAAAGCATTGTTAATGAATAATTATTTAACGGATGCTTTTAAAGATGAATTAGACTATGCAAAGGAATTAGGTATTATTGATTGGAATGGTAAAGATTTTGCTAGTGTAAAGAGTTTAGCGCTTCCACAAAAAGCATTAGATGATGCAGAAAATCATTACAAAAAACGTCAAGAAGTATCAAAATACAGCAAAGAATTAGCTGCTACAGAATTGATGGCAAATTATTTTGCTAATACTATATCCTCAGTAATAGAATTTGAAAAGTTATTTATTAAAGATCCTGCATATTATAAAGATCCTGTAGACAAAATTAAACGTCTTCGTGAAGTATTATCAACTGGTGTTACTCCCAGAATAGATTACGGAGAAGGTAATGAGTTATCAAACTTAACTGAAGTTAATGTAGGTACTTTATCCGACAATGTAATACCTAGTAGACAGCTTGATAGAATCAATGAATTTGCTAAAAAATCAGCTGCAGTAAGACTATTACAGGAAATGCATGACATGACTCAAGAAGAAGCTCTTGCCGCCTATGAAAGTGGTGAAGCATTACCCCAGGATGTTGAAGACGCTGCTAATCTTATAGTTGATAGTAAATTTGGTGGTTATACCAAAGTAAACCAAACGGATGCTACTGTACTTATCTCTCCTGAATTCTATAAAGAATTAGTAAGAAGAATTGATGGGTGGACTCCCGAAGTAGCTAAAGCTTTTGATATATTAAATAACCCCGAAACAGATTATGAAGCTGATGCAGATACTTATAATGAAGCGTTAGCCGTTACATTAAAACCTTTGAAGTTAATGTATTTCGGAGATCATTATGATATAAATGCAAAAAGAGACATACCTGTATTTGACAAAATGGCTATGTTCCCAGTTCATAGAATATTCTCTACAGGGGATATGGGAGAAGTATTAAAAGTAATGCAAGCCAGAAACATACACATGCTTGCGTTTGAATCTGCAGTTAAGGTTGGTCAAAGAGTTGAAGAAGTTAAATCTAAGATCTATACAGATAAATCAAATACTAAGGTAGATGTAGAAGGTTTAATGAACATGCCTACCCATAAGCAATCTTTAGTTAACTTTAGACGTCAGTTAGTAACAGATCCTCATCATGCGGATAGACAGATGTTTGTATCTCAAGCTCAGAAAGCAGCTATGGGTAATATTAGAACAGCCTGGAAGTATACCACTCCCGATGGTGTATCTTACTCAGGACAGGAAGTTATTGATAACTTCAATGGAGCACATAATGCTATTACTGAATTTGGTAGAAAGAGTATAGAAAAAGACTTCGGTATTGATGCCAATAATCCACAAGCTAGTATTGTTAAGTTTGCCAATATTCTTAAGAGAAAAGCAGAAAATTCAAACATGAACGATAATGTTTTGAATGGTCTTACTGTAGAAGATGGCAACACTAATGCTCCTATTTCAGGTTTGTCTGATAACTCTTGGATTGAAAGTGGTCTTATATCAATGTTGAACAAAGCCATAGTAGATACCAATCTACCTGGTGGTATGTTCATTCAGATGTCTTCTATATTATATAATAGATTAGCTGTAACATCTGATGCCAACCGTGTAAGAAAGCTTAATTTTGTTAATAATGATGGTAGTATGGATTGTGTTATATCAATTAACTTATTGAAACACATCATACCTAATTATGATAAAATGACTTTTAGTCAAGCTAAAGAATGGTTAATAAAGCACGATATAATCGGTCAAGATACAAAAGCAATAGCAATGGGTTATCGTATTCCTGCACAGGGTCAAGCTTCTACAGCAGCTTTAAGAGTAGTAGATGTTTATCCTGAACAGATTGGTGATACTATTACTCTTCCTGATGAATTTACTGCTTTGACTGGTTCAGACTTTGATATCGATAAACTATTTGTTGCTAGATATAACTACGATAATAATGGTAATAGAATCAAATTCGAAACAAAAGACCAGTATGTTCAAAGATTAAAAGCTACTGGTTTGGATGATGAAACTGTAGTAAGAAAAGCTTATGAAAGATATAATGGTAAAACTGATTTTGAAGCAAATAGTAGAGAAGCAAATGAGAACATGCTTCTTGACATGTACTTGTCAGTGATTAGTAATCCTATGAACTTTGCAGAAGCTAGACAGCCTCTCGATACTGTAACAGATTATTTAAAGGATAAGATTCTTAAGGATGTAGATAAATTAACCGGTCAAGGTAAGAGAACTAGTAAATCTCAATTATATTTCTCTACTCCAGCATTCCAGAGTAGGACTAAAGCTGAGTTGAATGGTGGTAAGTTTGGTATTGGTCCGTTTGCATTAGCTAATGCTCATCAAGTATTAACTCAATTAGTTAAATTGAATTTCAAACCAAATAAAGTATTGAGCGATTATGGTATACGTGATTTGCATCACATTCAAAGTGAAGATACAAATAAGATCAATGTTTTAGACTGGTTATCTGCTTTGATTAATGCTCACGTAGACGTAGCTAAAGACCCGTATATTATTCGTTTGAATGTACGTAAATTAACTTTTAACATGACTAACTTCTTAATTAGAAGTGGTAAAGGTGAAAGTACATTCTATTTCTTACCTCAACAGATATTAAAAGACTATGCAACTGAATATGATAAATATTCTGGTTTTTATGGGGTTGAAATACCTGCTGGTAAAAATCCTGAAAGATTAGCATTTACTAAAATTTGGAACGATTACTATAAGAAAGCAAAAGAGTTATCCGGTGGTAAGAAAGAGAATCTTTTGAACTATCTTAAGGATAAAGGTGTAGGTACTAATCAAAGAAAAACTATGTTTACTGTACCATATCTTAGAAAACAATTGCAGAAAACTGAAACTTTTGATTGGTACTATAATCAATTATTAATTCTTAAGGCTTATGAAGAATTAACTCCATTTTCTAAGAGTTTGTCAGAATTAACTAACTTATCTCAGATTGATACTAAGAGATTTGGTAATAACTTTGGTTTACAAAGTGCATTCTTGGATAAATGGAAACAGTATATGACTGAACAGGCTGTTTTCAACAATCCTTTGAAAGTGTTTACTAATACATTCTTGGGTAAGAAAATGATCGATGGATTAGTATTTCCTAGAAATGCATTCAAAAACGTCATGATTAGACTTACTCCAGAATTTGAAACCTTACGCTCATTAATCGAATACTATACTAAAGGCTATGCGGTAAGTGATGATACCTATATTAATAATATCACTAGAGCAATGGAGATATCCTATAAGACTAAATTCTTTAATCAGTATGTTAAAGATAATCAAATGGGATTCCGTGGTATGCTATTTGGTAAAGATAGTATTTCTAGAAGATTGGATAGACTTAAATCTGACATATTACAAGGCAAATATCCTTCATTACTCGGGAGTGATGGTAGTTTTTCAAATGTGTTGATTAACAATATCTTTAGCAGACCTAAAGAAGATGATGCAGAATTACAAGGACCTGATTTCATTGCATATAAACCAAATAAGAGTGGTGATAATAATTTAGAAAATGAAATAATTCGTGCTTGGGAAGAACTTTACGAAAGTGATTATAAAGAAGTAAGAGAATTTGCTAAAGATCTTGCAATATATTCTTTCTATACTTCTGGAGATGCTTTTGGTAAAAATAATATATTTAGATATGTTCCTAACTCCATAAGAGAAGAAATAGGGTATTTTGATTATATTAGAGAATTGGAAAAACATCCTGAAAACGTTATATCCCAAATAGATTTACAAGAGGTAATTAGAAATCTGTGGTGGAATGATCACGTAGTTCCTGCTATTGAATACTATAAATTGGATTCTAGCTATGAAACTATTGAAGAAGAAGGTAGAGCAGTATATAGACCTGTAGCTCACGATGATAGTGGATTGTTTGTAACCAATAAGAAAGGAGAACAAGTTGAGATACCGTCTATAATATATGATGAATCTAGTAAATTTAGAGGTATTGTAGGTTATAATGAAGCAGGTAATCCCATACATTACCTTTATAAGAAGGTTAAATTGGATAAGAACAATGACCCTAGAACTACTTTCTTATATAAATATATTGGCGTAGATGAAAATAAAGTACCAGTATATCAATTAATTAATAAAAAAGGTTTAAGTTATAAGGGTAATGTACTTGTTGAGTTTGGCTTTAAGAAGTCTTCTGTAGGTTATAATAATGTAGTACCTACTGGTATAGACTTTACACCATCTAAGGCTATAACCTATGTACAAGATTTGACTCCTGTCAAAGCTAGTTTACAGACTAAGATATTCAATCAAGCTGGAGAATTTAATGAAAACGCTTTACAGACTGTAGCTACAGAAAACGTTGATCTACAGAATACTGAACCATTATCTTATCAAGAATGGGTTAAAGACTATCAAACTCAAAAAGGTGAAGTTGATGCAGAAGCGGCATATCAGCAGTATCTTGATAATTTTGAATACAATGCAAAAAGACAAATGCCTAAATTAAGAACTTCTGATGCCACTACAGTCCCCACTACAAAGATAATATCTGGTGGTCAAACAGGTATAGATCGTTTAGGTTTGGAAATAGGTAGAGAGTTAGGATTAGAAACAGGTGGTACTACTACTCCAGGTTACTACACTGAGAATGGACCAGATACTAGTTTACAAGATTTTGGTGTAACTGAAATAGCTCCCGAATTGCAAGCTGGTAGAAAAGGCAAAGAATTCTATTTGCCAAGAACTGAACAAAATGTTATTAATTCTGATGGAACAGTGTACTTTAGCACAGATGAAGATAGCGCTGGTAGAATTGCAACACAAAGATTTGCTAAGGCTCATAACAAACCATTTCTATTAAATCCAACTAGTCAAGAACTAGCACAGTGGCTTGTAGATAATAACATTGGTGCATTGAATGTAGCAGGTAACCGTGGTTCTAAAGTGTCTCCTGAATTTGATTCCCAAGTAAGAGAAACTATTAGAAATGCTTTTAAATCTCCTACTCAACAGGATCTATTTGCACAAGAGGAGGTAAAACCTTCAGAAACTCCTACTCAGTTTACTGAACTTCAACAATATGCTAGTCAAGTAGGTTTAACAGAAGCTTTACCTAAAGTAGAAGAGGTAAAACAAGCTGTTGAAGAAACTAAGCAAATACAAGATAAATATGTATATACCTTTGATGACGGTTTAGAAGTTAAACTAGATTTTGAATTGAATGATCAACAGAAATCTGCTTTGAAAGAGTTAGAAGCATTTGTCAATGGAGATGATACATCTATTACTTTGTCTGGTTATGCTGGTACAGGTAAGACCACTATTATGGGTATATTTAATGAGTATTTGAAGCGTAGAATACAGGCAGATATTATTTTCTCAGCTCCAACCCATAGAGCAAATGCTGTGACTAGACAAAAAACTCCAAACGCAAAAGTAATTACACTTCAAAGTTTATTGGGATTGCGTCCTGATTTTGATATTACTGAAGATGTATTTGATCTACACAAATTGAAATTTGAACAAGTGGCTGAGGTTAAAATAGAACCTGCCGCAATAGTCATAGTTGATGAAGCTTCAATGATTCAAGACAGTTTGTACGATTTCTTACTTGAGCAAATTGCAGCGAAAGGAGCTCAGATTATATTTATGGGGGATAAAGGTCAATTAAGACCAGTAAAAGCAAATAATATATCTAAAGTATTTAGAAATGATGGTGCACAATTGCAGTTAACCAAAGTAGAAAGAACTGGGGATAATCCTATATTAAAAGAATCTACTAGAGTAAGAAATGGAGAAGGCTTTAGCTATGAGACAGATATTGCTCCTAATGGTCAAGGAGTTGAATATTCATCAGATAAAACTAGAATTAGAGAATTTGTTAGAACTTCATTAAAAGAAATGAAAGATTCACAAGATCCTCTATATTTTAGAGTCTTGGCTGCAACAAATGCTTCTGTGGATGCTTATAACTCTGCAATAAGACAAATTCTGTATGGTAGGAGACCAGCACAACTGTATGAAGGAGAACTTGTAATGGGTTATTCTAATAGAGAATACGATTCTCTAAGAAAGAAGTACAAATTAATGAATAGTGGAGACTACGTAGTGCAAAGTGTTAAACCCACTACTATTCAAATTGATTTAGTATATCCTGACAGAAAAGAAAGTATAAGTATGGAAGGATATAAAGTTACTCTCAAAGATGCAATAGATGCTTCTGCTTCTTCGTTTACTATTGATGTAGTATCTAATTTTGAAACAGATGAAAATATCATAAAAGTTCAAGAATATATACAGACCTTGTGGAGTATGCGTAAACAATTATTAGCTAGTGGGAATCCAACTGCAGCTAGATCTGTTGTTGAAAAAATTAATAGGATACAAAATAAAATTCACACTATGCGAGATATCAAAGACGCTAATGGTAGATTAAAGCTTAGAAAATCGTTTGATTACGGATATGCTCACACAATTCATAAATCTCAAGGTGGTACTTATAGTAAAGTTTTAATTAACGACAGTAGTATAAATACTTTTGGGTTTAATGATAAAAATGGTCAAGAAGTAAGACAAGAATTGAAGTATGTGGCAGTATCTAGAGCAAAGAACTATGTAATGGTTCAGACTTTAGAAAAAGCAAAACAACAAGTAGTAGAGGATTATGATTTAGATGAAGAATTTGTATCTGCTACTGCAGCTGACTTGAAACAAGCAGCGAATGATTCTGCTACGGAAGAATTAGATAAAATGGGTAAACAACGTAAAAAAGAATGTGAATAATTATGCAGTGTTTAAATATTAAAAATCCAGAAGTTGCAGCTTTACTTAAAGAGTATACAGAAATATTAGGTAGTGAGAATGCTGCATATTATGTTCTTTCAGAAAACAATGGATATGGTTTAGATAAGGCTCCCAATGGGGAGCCATCTAAGCTATTTTCAGACCTTTTAGAGCATTATAATGGTGATAGAGTAGCTGCTATTCAAGCTAAAGCTAGAACTTATTCTAAGAGCTTTAAAGAGTGGTTTGGTGATTGGGAAAAGGCTGCTAATGCTAATAGAGTATCTTTGGGTAAAGAAATTCCTAATACAGATAAATATTCTAAATATGGTCAAAAAGGAGAAACAGATGTTGAAATTAGAGAAGTATTAGATGAGAAGGGCACTGTTATAGGTACTGTTAGAATGGAATTTTCTGGTAAAAATAGAAAGGGAGTTGTAACTCTACATCCTAATCTAACAGTTACTGGTAAAGGTTATGGGACTGCTTTATACCAGCATATAGCAGATAAATATAATATTAATGTTGAAGAATCTTTTGGTGAAATAGGTAAATCTGAAGCTGCCAAAAGAATGTGGGATAGAATTCATAATGCTGTATCTAGAGACCCTGATACTCCTTTAAGACAATTAACTCCTTCTAATTCTAGTAAAGTAGTAGATGAGAATGGTGAACCTTTAGTAGTATATCATGGAAGTAGCAGTGAATTTGATACATTTGCCATTCCGTCTGTTGACAATAGACAGCGTTTATCTACAAAAATAGCTCCTAAATTCTTTTTCACTTCCTCTATAAAAACAGCTAAATCTTTTATTTCTCCAAGAGACGAAGCTATACTACGTACAGTTGATAGAGAATTAGATTTTATCCCATTAGATGAAGTACAAGAAGGAGAAGAAGATGAACTTGTGTGGGGATATATTGCTAAAAAATTAAAAGGTGTTACAGCAGAAGAATTAAAAAATATATGGTTTTCTCATGTAAAAGCTAATGATGTATATACATATAAAAATCCAAATCGTGATAAATTATTTTACCCAGTTTTCTTGAGTGCTAAAAATTTATTAGTAATAGATGGTAAAGGAGAAAGGGCGGATAAAGTTTTATTAGAAAACAAAAATGAAATTGATGCAAACGAATCAGTTCTTATAACTAATATAGATGAGACTAGAGAATCAAAGCCAATATCTGATTATTTAGTATCCAATCCTAATCAAATTAAATCAATAGATAATCGAGGTACATTCTCTACTCAGGATAATAATATTTATAATCAAGAAGCTGCTACTCAAAACGCTACTGGTAGAAATAAAGAATTAGCTTTATTACTGCGAGAGATATATCCAAACATTGAAATAGATGCATTAACAAACCCTAATCTTAGGGGACAAGCCCAAGTAGAAGGATATATGGCTGGTAGAGTATTATTAAATGCTGCATTAGAAAATCAAGACACCTTACCTCACGAATATGCTCATCATTACATTGCTTGGTTTAGAAATGCGCCTATTGTACAAAGAGGTATAAAACAATTTGGTAGTGAAGAAGTTTTAGTGCAAGCAATAGGTGAGAATTCTGTTAAAGCTTTAAAATGGTATAATAGATTCTTCAATTGGTTAAAAGGATTATTTAATGAAAAACAAGATAATCTAAACGAGATTACAAAAGCGTTTTTATCTGGTCGTAGATTGGATAATTCTTACTTCTTTGGTAAAGAAACACACAATCAAAAAGTCGTTGAGGTTCCAGAAGCTATAAATAATATATATGACAAATTGATGTCTTCTATTCATCGTAGAATGAAAGATATCCAGTATTCTAAATATGCAGATCCAAATAAACTAGATGAACTGAGAGCTTTAGAATTTAGATTAAATCAGTTAGAAAACGATAAAGCCACATTAGAATTCATAGATTACATGGATCAAGATATCAATTCTGCATTAGATGAAACCTTAAGAATATTATCCAAAGTAAAAGAAGCTGCTAAATACGGTAATGATCATGAAATCTCTAATGCTGAATTAGATCTGATTAAAAAAGGTTATATTGGATTCTATAACAATATTGCTACTAATTTGCAGAATATGCTAGATGATGATACTACTTTTGATTATTTCAATAATGAACAATTGATTAATGATACAAAAGTAGCGTTAAAAAGAATCATGGGCAATTATGCAGAACTTGTTAGAAATTTCAATAATGTAGTTGACATAATTGCCAAGGATAATTTCATAAAAGAAGCTACTAAAGCTGGTTCTTATACTGTAGATCAATTGAAAAACATTCTAGAAGAAGGCGATTTGGATATTAACTTGTGGGATCAATGGATAGGCAGTACACAGTATTCAAATAGTGAATTAGTTAGAATTATGATGAATAAAATAATTGCTGTTAAAAATGCTGTGGCAGATGAAGAGAGAATCAAAGGTAAAGAATTATTAAATCTATTAGATCAAGTAGATAAAGCTAAATTGGCTTATTTCCATGAGAAAACAAAAGATGGTCATAAAACAGGGTTTATGACTAGAGATTTGAATTACGGTGAACATTATCAGAAGCTTTTCAAATATCAAAGAGATTTAGCAGATAAATTAGGCTTCGGAGATAAAGATATATCAGAAGTGCCGGGTTTATTAAATAAAGAACAGTTAAAAATTTGGAATACTGAAAACAATAAATGGCACGCTAAATACAGTATTCGTAGATTTGTACCAGAGTATTATGAATTAACAAACAGTCTTAGTGAAGAAGCTAGAACAAGAAGAGATACAATTAATATGGAAATTAATTTGCTTCTTAATAACACTAGAGATGAAAATGGTGATATACATAGAGAATTATTATCTGATGAAGATTATGGTAAATTACAAGAATTAGAAAATAGTAGACGTAATTTAGCAAACCCATTTTATGCAGATGGTACTACAAAAGCTGGTTTAGATTTGGAAATAGCTAGAGAAATGCAGCAATATAATGAAAAGCTTAGAACTAAGTTGAACTATAAACCTAATATGGAAAAGTACAATAAAGCTAAAGCAGCTGCTAAAAAGAATCTTTCTCCAGAATTGTTCAAGAAATGGGAACAGAGAAATTCTGTTGAAAGAATTAAAGAAGAATTCTGGGAAGATATTAAAATGCTATCCTCTAATCCAACTAAATCTGATAATCAGATATTATATGAAAATGCTAGAAAGAATCTCTTAAAATTGTATGCTAAAGAAGATGGTACATTCAATACGGATGCTATGCCTGAGAATGTTAAGTCTATGATAAATACATATGACGTAATGATATCCGATGAAGCTATTGCTAACAGAGATAAATCAAAAAAATCTAGAGTAATGGAAATAGCTAAGTGGGATATCAACCCTAAATTCTATGAAGAATACGAACGTATGGAAAAACAGGGTGAAGCTGCATTTAACGCATGGTTCTCTGTAAATGCTAGATACACTTCTAGAGGTGACGTTGTACCAGCTTCTTTCTGGCGTAAATTAGTTCCAAAGGATGAATTTAAATCAAAATACGTAGAAAGAATACCTAATAGGTCTTGGGCAGAAATTGATAGAGAATCTCCATTCTATGATCCTAGATTTACTAAGTATGAAGATCGTGGTGAAACTGTAATACCAAATCCCAAATACTTTGATAATAGCGCCGCTTATAAAAAGATTACTAGTGATCCTAAATTGAAAACCTTATATGACGCTCTAGTAGATGTTATGGCCTTAGCTAATTCTAAAATTGGATTCCTGAGATACGCTAATAAATACAAATTACCTCAGATTGAAGGTGGTTCATGGACTCAAATCCGTAGTAAAGATAACTTCTTAAAAGGTATAGCTTACGCTGCACAGGATTTATATACAGTAAAAGATGATGATGATAGGTATATGATAGAAAATGCTAAAAGGTCTGATGGATCTTTAGTTAAATTAATACCTACCAGATATATTAAAATGTTGGATAATCCTGATGCAATTACTAATGACGTGGTAGGTTCTATCATTCATTACTACAAAATGGCTGTAAACTACGAAAAGATGAGTGAAGCTGCTCCTGAATTAGAATTAGCTTTAGATTTCGTTAGTAGAATGGACTTTAAGGATAAAAAAGGTGGTAGAATATCTGGAGTAGAAAGTAAAACTTATGACAAAATGAAAGACTTAATGGATCGTTTTGTTTATGGGATGGAGAAAGATGCTAAAGAAGTTGATGTAAAACTACCAAAAGGCAAACACGTTAAATTAAGTATTGATAAATTAGTAAATAACTTAGCGGCATATACAAGAATACAAGGTATATCCCAGAATCTTAATGTTATTTTAACCGGTTTGATTACAAACAAGATTCAAAATAGATTGGAAGCAATGTCTGGTATTTACTTTGGAAATGAGGAACTTGCTAAAGCGACTAAAACCTTGTTACCAGCTTATGTAGATGCTATTAAAAATATAGGTAAAGCTAACAATAAAAACAAGGTATTATGTTATCTTGAATTTTTAGGTGTAGTTAGAGATAATGAACAGACATTTAGCAAATTAAATCAGTCTCGATTACTCAGGGCTTTGAATCAACATTACTGGTATTTTGGTCACGAAATAGGTGATATCATTACTAAAGGTAAATTAGCTTTATCTGTTGCTTTCTTTAATAAGTATGATCCTGAAACTGGTAAATTTGTAAATAAGAATCAGTTCTTAAGAAAATTCAAAGATAAGAAAAAAGGTAAAGCTGCCTGGAAAGCATTAAACATCACATTCTTTGATGCTTTTGAAGTTAAAGATAATCAATTAGTAGTAAGACCAGAGTATGCTAAGATAGTGGATGAAAAAACTTTAAATAGAATCAAGAATACTACTAAACAAATTGCTACTAGAATTGATACCCAGTTAACTGATTTAGATAAATCAAAATTACATTCTACTTTGATTGGTCAGTTATTACTTATTTATCGTAATTTTATCTTGGTTAACTTACAAACTAAATTCTTAACTAAGAGACAGTTCAATTATTCTACTGGTATGTGGAGTGAAGCACAAATACCGGCAGCTTATGAATATATAAAAAGACATTATTTTGACAAAAGTAAAATAGATCAATTAAGAGAACTGTACAAAGATCATTATGATGAATTAGATGATTATGAAAAAGGTTGTTTAAAGAGAGTTACATATGAATTTTTATTTTCTACTTTAGGTTTTTGGTTGATTTCTTCCATAATACGTGCTATGGCGGATGAAGACAGAGATAACTGGTGGAAACAGGAAGCTGCATATCTTACGTTAAGAGCCTCTTTGGAAACTCGTGGTAACGTATTACCCATTGAAGTGTTTAACATGCTTAAAACTCCTACTGCTGCATGGTCTACGTTACAGTACTGGGGTGATTTAACTACAGTAGCTTTGCAAGATCCGACAGAAGAGATAAATAAAGGACCTTACAGAGGTTTGAACCGATTCCAACGATCATTAATTAAGGCAACTCCTTTAAGAAGTATATATGAAGCAAAAGATCCAAGATCTAAGTTAGAATATTATGATAATTTGATTTCAATCTTTTAGTCTACGGCCCTAAATTTTTTAAAGGCAACAATAAGAAGCCCCTTTAGTATTATACTATTGGGGCTTTATTGTGTCTTGTAGTGTAATATTTTCACTTAATGGTTTTATCGTTTTAGCATTTTCATCAAACAAATACTTATGTAGTTTACCATTTACTCCAGCATTCCAAAAATTCAATATCTTGATTTTTGTTTCATAACCAAGTGATTTGTACAATCCGTACTCAATCTTTCTAGTTATGACATGTATACAATAAGCTCTATTAAAAGCTAGAACTGTATATTTAATCTTATTCATAGTTATAGTATAACTACAATGAAATAAATGATGTTGTTTTAAAGTATTTAATAAATAAGGTTTTATATTATGAAATACTAAAAAAACGTGACTTGAAAGAAGTGGATTATTAACATCATTCATGTACATGTTAACAAATTCACTATCATCCAAGTCACGTTTACTTAAAATATCACCGAAAATCTGAGGAAGTGAAAATATACTATGTTTAGTATATTTATCTATCAGCATATCATTTCAGCACCGTCTTCATCATAATATTCTTTCATATGATCCCATAGATTATTATCTTTATGCCAGGCAATTCGTTTTATGGCATAATCTATGGCTACAAGCCTTTCCTCAACTGTTTTAGGATTGAATTTAAAGACTCTAACTTCATACCCATCATGAGATTGTACTGCAATAATATAAGTTTCGTATTCATATTCTTCAATATTAAGTTTTAGTTCGTTTTTAAAATACCAATGGATAGCTAACCAATAGTAAGCTAATTGACGACAATAATCAAATTCTTCTACTGAGTGTTTAAAATTATAAACATCAGCTGTCGTCTTTATATCCACTAATATTATTTTTTTATTCGTATGATCTATCATTACTCTATCTAGTAATGATTTACATGGAAGATCTCCCAATGAAGAAGCATTAGGATACTCCCAATTAATATGAAATTCATTATGAACTTCAAATGTTTCTGGATAGTTAAATAATAATTCATTTGCTTTCTTATGATCTTCCATATTTTTCTTAATTGCTTTTAACATATTAAGATCTGCAAATGATATTACTTTTTTAGAATCTTTATTTCTAAAGTATTCTATATAATTTTGGTAAGTTTCTACTAATTCTTTTGCTTCTTGAATCTTTTTCTCTTTAGATTTAGTATTATTATAAGCTGTTTCATAACTCATAAGTAATATATCATCTTCAGATGCAAAAGGATCGACTAATCTAGCACTCGAATAGAATTCAAGCAAATCTTTTTGTTGTTTTACTTTAGGTACTGCAAAATCCAATATAATATAATCTTTCCAAAATTCTTCTGGTTGAAGAATATATTCATGTATCATAGTACCTTTATCCAGAAAACTAGCTTTTAGACCTTCTTTTCCATCAAGCATTTCTTTAAGATATCTTGGTCCTTTTTTTAAGAACCATCCGATATTAGAATTACTTATACGAGTAAGATCTTCATAATATGGTATAGATGTATCCATTATTCTTCAAACAAAATTAGATTTTCATATGCATTTATACTAGCGTAAGTCATCATATCATTATATTCATCGCAAGATAACATAATATCTAATTCTACCTGATTGAATTCTTCTACCATATTCTGTTCGTCTAACTTAACGTTAATCTTTTCGTAATTTTTCATAATTCAAATGTTAGTGGTTTATAATTAATCGAATAAGATTCATCTAATATACTTACATTAGCATATTTTGTGCCTGCGTACTCTTGTAATGTGTGATCTCCGGAATGAATGTGTCCAGATAATACATATTTAGGCTTTTTCTCTACTATTTCATCAAATAAGTAGATATTACCTGCTG
>ENA-ORTZ01001132-ORTZ01001132.1-human-gut-metagenome-genome-assembly--contig:-NODE-1132-length-16721-cov-5.628645_pt1 | contig 16721 bp, 28 predicted proteins | sample MGYA00242075_ERZ509199 | MGnify/ENA primary metagenome ERZ509199 (study PRJEB26280, sample SAMEA2338824) | human gut metagenome | biome: human gut; feature: human-associated habitat; material: faeces...
ATTTTCCTACTCCGCTCCAAATATTTCTGCCACTTTTTTATGCTGTATAACATGACTTTCTTGCAATGGACTGTACCTCACGATTTTATAATTAAACATTTTTTCCCAAAAAAAATCCCAATACTATTTAAGTAGTGGGATTTTCTTTTCTTTTTCCTAACTTTTGACTAGTTTACCTGCTTATATCCATATTGAGCAATATCTCCTAATTGTTCCTCGATCCGTAAAAGTTGGTTGTATTTGGCCATACGATCGGAGCGGCTCAGTGAGCCTGTTTTTATTTGCCCAGCATTAGTGGCTACCGCAATATCGGCAATAGTGGCATCTTCGGTTTCCCCAGAACGATGCGATATAACAGCCGTATATCCATTGCGCTGTGCTAATTGGACAGCCCTCAACGTCTCGGTCAACGTACCTATCTGATTCAGCTTTACCAAAATGGAATTAGCACAATGTTGGCGTATACCTTTTGTAAGATATTCTACATTGGTGACAAAAAGGTCGTCCCCCACAAGCTGACATTTATCTCCAATCAAATCGGTTAACAAACGCCAACCGTCCCAATCTTCTTCACTCATACCATCTTCAATCGAATCTATCGGATAACGCAAAATGAGATCTTGCAAATATTCGGCTTGTTGCTGTGTCGTCCGCTTCACACCGTTAGCTCCTTCAAACTTAGTATAGTCGTACACTCCATCGATATAAAATTCCGACGAAGCACAATCCAAAGCAATTCTCACATCTCTGCCGGGCATATATCCGGCTTTGCTAATGGCTTCGAGAATCGTCTCTATCGCTGCCTCCGTTCCCGGCAATGCAGGTGCGAAACCGCCTTCATCACCGACAGCGGTACTCAATCCCTTAGCGTGTAAAACGCTTTTCAGCGCATGAAAAACTTCGGCTCCCATGCGAAGCGCCTCTTTGAACGAAGCGGCCCCGACAGGACGAATCATAAATTCTTGAAACGCAATAGGCGCATCGGAATGCGAACCACCATTGATGATATTCATCATAGGAACAGGCATCACATAGGTATCGACACCTCCTACATATCGATATAACGGCATTCCCAATTGTGCAGCCGCAGCTTTGGCAACCGCCAAAGAGACGCCCAATATAGCATTCGCCCCCAATTTCGATTTCGTCGCAGTACCGTCGAGGGCTATCAAAGCCGAATCTATACTACTTTGTTCAAAGGGATTAGCTCCTTTCAAAGCTCTGGCAATGACGTCATTAACATGACGGACTGCTTTTTCCACACCTTTTCCTCCATATCGGTTCTTATCACCATCTCTCAATTCAAGGGCTTCATGCACTCCTGTCGAAGCGCCAGAAGGAACCGCAGCTCGCCCCATAATACCAGAATCGAGTATCACATCTACCTCTACCGTGGGATTTCCCCGAGAGTCGAGAATTTCACGAGCTTTGATCGTTTCTATTTTCATATTGGTCTTTATTTAGTTTATAACTGTATTATAATAATAAACACAAAAACAATCGCTTTTGTTTTCTTGGCAAGATACGATTTTTATCCATCTTATCAAAACAAATAAGTCTAATATCGATTTTATTCCAACTGAAAAGAAATACTCCAAACTGTATTATTTTAGATGGATTTTATACATTTTTAACTTCAATATATCCATACATTTTTCTTTTGTCTATAAATTTGTTTTTAAAGTTTGAGAGAGGCAGGAAAATATATACATAAGTTAATCTATCCATAGTATCAACCATTAATTAAATTTTTACAATTATGAGAATTCATTACATTAAAAGAGTGGCTTTATCTCTATGCGCCGCTATGTCATTAGGACTAAGTGCGACATCACAAGTCAATCAATCTGTCACAAACGCACAAAATGCCCAAGCGGAGCCTTTAACGCCACCCTATTCCGAAACATTTGCCGATGAAAGCTTTTTAGAAAGCTATACAATCATCGACAGTAATCAAGACGGGACAAAATGGCATCTTGAACTTGGTACAGCTCAAATCTCCTACAACTCCGAATTAGATATGGACGATTGGTTGATTACCCCGGCACTGAACCTCGAAGGCGGTAAAATGTACAGCTTCTCCATAGAGATAATGACCGGAGGCTCTTTCAATGAAACATTTGAAGTCATGTTCGGTAAGGATAAAACACCCGAAGCTCTGGTCAACCCCATTATAGAAAAAACCTCAATAGCACATACGGTTTACAAAGCTTATACCGGGACAATCTCTCCGGCAGAAAGTGGCACTTTCTACGTTGGAATTCACGGTTGTAGCCAAAAAGACATGCTGAGCCTAAGTGTTAAGAATTTGAAGATTGGCGCTGCTGCCGGAGCCTCTACTCCTTCCGCCCCATCGAATCTCGTGGTTAACACTCGTACCAACGGCGAGCTGAAAGCCGATATATCCCTTACGGCTCCTACTCTTGACCTGAACGGACAAGACCTAACAGAGCTCGAAAGCGTGAAACTCATGCGAGACGGCAATCTGATAAAAACATTCTCTACCCCTGAACCCGGTTCGGAACTGACATTCGTGGACGAAGTTCCCGAGTGCTCCCGTTACACTTATTCTGCCATTGCTGTAAATGCTTCGGGAGAAAGCCCTGCCGTCGAAACGAAAGCATTCGTAGGCACACTCGAACCTTCGGATCCTACCGGAATCACGCTCGTAGAAACATCTACTCCCGGAGAAGTAACTATCGGCTGGACTCCCGTTACCACCGACATACGAGGAAATAATCTCAATCCCGAATTTGTAACTTACCGAATTTACAGCGAAGGCTCCCAGTCGAATCTTTTGTTCTCAAACATCAGCGGGACTTCCAAAACATTCAAAGCACTCGATGACACCTCCGTTCAAACCTTTGTCCAATATTCGGTAGTCGCCGAGACCAAAGGAGGAATCTCAAACTACGTCTATTCTCCCCTTTTACCCATCGGACCGGCTTATTCCACCCCCTATCACGAATCATTCGCAGAAGGGAAAGCATCCCACATCTTCGGCATTTACCCCGAAGACTATGCTTTATGGAGTACTTATACAACCGAAGACTCGGAGATTGAATCGCAAGATGGAGACAATGGATTTTTAGGTTCGGAGGGCTCTTACTCAGAAGATACCGGAACTTTCGACACCGGGAAAATAGACCTTAGCGGGCTCACCACTCCTACCTTGACGTTCTATATATACAATATCATAGGAGAAGACGAAGCAAACAATAACGAACTAAGCGTATCGGTCGTACACAACGGAAACTCCACCCTTTTGAAAACATTCAAAATGTACGAGCTGTCCGACAAAGACGGGTGGGTAAAAGTCGAGGTTTCTCTGAACGACTACAAAGATCAAATTATACAACTGAGACTCTTTTCGTATCACGCCCTCTTGCCCTATATACTCATCGACAATATCCGTATCGACAATCTAAATGGAAGCGGAATCGTAACGACCGTCGATAGTTCTACTAAAATATACGGAGGTACAGGAAAAATTATCGTAACAGGAGCAAATGGACAAACGCTCTCTATTTTCACACCTGACGGACGCCTTATCTCTACACAAAAAGTCACAGAGACAGATTGTCATTTAACGGCAGTTCCCGGCATTTATATCGTAAAAGTCGGCCAATTCGCAACCAAAGTTGTCGTGAAATAACAAGCCTGTAACAAGACTTATATCCATTTCGGTGAATACGAAATGTAATCATAAAAAAGGAACTGAAAATACAATTCAGTTCCTTTTTTTACCTATCTACAAAACACAAGCTCATTCAGAAACATTCGCGACTCTATGAGCCTACGAACAACGGCATTATCATAAGCCAATATAGTATAAATACATAGCAATCTCTCTACGGTACAATAATACACAGACATAATGTTTCTCTACCATAACAAAGAACCGGCAGAAGGAACGATACTCTCTGATACCCTCTATCCTCCTTCCTAAAAAAGAAAAGGCTCCGTTATCGGGAGCCTTTTCTTTTCCATATATGAAGCAATAAAGTTTATTCTGCTGCTTTCTCTTCGGCAGGAGTTGCAGGTGCTTCGGATACAGGAGCCTCATTCGCAGGAGCCTCGGCAGTCACAGCAGCAGGAGCGGCACTCTTTTTGGAACGACGCGTACGAGTTGCTTTCTTAGCGACTTTTTCTTTAAGCATGTTTTCATTGTAATCAACAAGCTCAATGAAGCAGGTTTTAGCGTTATCGCCCAAGCGATTACCTGTCTTCAAAATACGGGTATACCCTCCGGGGCGATCGGCTATCTTCACCGAAATTTCTTTGAACAATTCTGTAACAGCCTCTTTGCTCTGCAAATAGCGGAAAACTACACGACGAGAAGCGGTAGTATCTTCTTTTGCGCGATTGATCAGAGGCTCAACGTACACTCTCAACGCTTTGGCTTTGGCCAACGTGGTAAAGATTCTTTTGTGAAGAATCAAAGAAGTAGCCATATTGGACAGCATAGCGTCGCGGTGAGCTTTGGTACGACCCAAGTGGTTGAATTTTTTATTATGTCTCATCGTTTTACTCTTTATCTAATTTATACTTCGAGATATCCATTCCGAACGAAAGATTCAAGTTCGCCAAAAGTTCATCGAGCTCTGTCAACGACTTCTTACCGAAGTTACGGAATTTCAATAAATCGGTCTTATTGAATACTACCAATTCGCCAAGAGTTTCGACATCGGCCGATTTTAAGCAGTTGAGCGCACGTACGGACAAATCCATATCGACAAGCTTGGTTTTAAGCAACTGACGCATGTGCAATACTTCTTCATCAAATTCTTCATTACCATCGGCATCATTGGTCTCGAGCGTAATTTTCTCGTCAGAGAACAACATAAAGTGATAAATAAGAATTTTAGCGGCTTCCTTCAACGCTTCTTTGGGGTGAATGGAACCATCGGTTGTAATCTCTAAAATCAGTTTTTCGTAGTCCGTTTTCTGTTCTACACGGAAGTTTTCAACAGCATATTTCACATTCCGAATCGGTGTGTAGATCGAGTCGATGGGAATTACATTTACATCATCGGCGGGATTGCGGTTCTCGTCAGCGGGGACATAACCACGGCCTTTGTTGATGGTGATATCTATTTGAAAACTTGCGCTTGAATCCAAATGGCAAATAACCAAGTCGGGGTTCAAAACTTCAAAACCGGTAAGAGACTTACCGATATCTCCTGCCTTGAACACTTCCGTACCCGAAACAGTAATGGTTACTTTTTCATTCTCGATTTCTTCAACGACCTGTTTGAACCGCACCTTTTTAAGGTTCAGAATCACATTCGTCACGTCCTCGATTACACCGGGAATCGTAGAAAACTCATGTTTTACCCCGTCGATACGAATCGACGTAATCGCAAAGCCTTCGAGCGAGGAGAGGAGAATACGGCGCAAAGCGTTACCTACGGTAACACCGTAACCGGGCTCCAACGGACGGAATTCGAATTTACCGAAAAAATTGTCCGCTTCCAGCATTAATACTTTATCGGGTTTTTGAAATGCTAATATCGCCATGGAATCAATTATTATTTAGAATACAACTCAACGATCAACTGTTCTTTGATATTTTCAGGGATATCGGCTCTCTCGGGCAAATGCAACAATTTACCGCTTTTCAAGCTTTCGTCCCATTCTAACCAAGGATATTTGCTGTGATTAAATCCAGCAAGTGCATCGGCTATTACCTCCAAAGATTTGGCTTTCTCACGAACGCCTACTACTTGTCCCGGTTTTACCGAATACGACGGGATATTCACCACTTTGCCATCGACTACGATATGACGATGTAAAACGAGCTGACGGGCAGCTGCACGTGTGGGTGCTATACCCAAGCGAAATACGACATTGTCGAGACGAGCTTCGAGCAATTGAAGGAGCACTTCACCTTTCACACCCTTAGTACGCGAAGCTTTCTCAAACAGATTTCTAAATTGTCTTTCCAATACACCATACGTGTATTTAGCTTTTTGTTTCTCACGAAGCTGAACACCATACTCAGAAGTTTTTCTTCTTTTATTGATGCCATGTTGTCCCGGGGGATAGTTCTTTTTTGTAAGAACTTTATCGGGGCCAAAAATAGCTTCGCCGAATTTACGAGCGATTTTTGTTCTAGGTCCGGTATATCTTGCCATTTCTAAAAATTTTAATAATTATAATATTGCGAACCGAGAAAAGTGCAGCCGCGATTGCAGAGAGGATTAATATGCAATCTATTCACTGTTCGGGATTCTCTGTTTACAAATAAAGAAAAATTAAACTCTTCTTCTTTTAGGAGGACGACAACCATTGTGCGGCAGCGGCGTAACATCGATAATCTCGGTTACTTCGATACCAGCACCATGTATAGTTCTCACAGCCGATTCACGACCGTTTCCGGGACCTTTTACATAGGCCTTTACTTTCCTCAAACCTAAATCAAAAGCCACCTTTGCACAATCTTGTGCGGCCATTTGAGCGGCATAAGGAGTATTTTTCTTAGAGCCTCTAAAGCCCATTTTACCTGCCGAAGACCAAGAGATCACTTGTCCTTCGCTATTGGCAAGCGTTACAATGATGTTGTTGAACGAAGAATGGATATGGGCTTGGCCAACGGCATCAACCTTAACAACCCTCTTCTTTGCTGCGACTGTTTTCTTTGCCATACTTACTTATTATTTAGTAGCTTTTTTCTTATTTGCAACGGTTTTCTTTCTACCTTTACGCGTACGGGCGTTATTCTTGGTACTTTGGCCTCTCACAGGCAAACCGATACGATGACGGATACCACGATAACAACCGATATCCATAAGACGTTTAATATTCAATTGTATTTCGGTACGAAGGTCACCTTCCACCTTATATTCGGTACTAATGATTTCACGTACCTTTGCCGACTGATCGTCGGTCCAATCCTTAACTTTGATGTCTCTGTCAATGCCGGCTTTACTCAAAATAGAATTCGCCGCACTACGACCGATACCATAGATATAGGTCAAGGCGATTTCTCCTCTTTTATTTTGCGGCAGGTCTACACCAACAATTCTTATTGCCATATATTAGAATCTTTTAATTTGCAAAATTAATAATAAAATTATCCTTGACGTTGTTTATACTTAGGATTTTTCTTGTTAATTACGTACAAGCGGCCGTGTCTTCTCACGATTTTGCTATCGGGCGTACGTTTTTTCAATGATGCTCTTACTTTCATATTATTGTTTTTTATTTATATCTAAAAGCAATTCTTCCTTTGGTTAAATCATAAGGAGACATTTCTATCCTTACCTTATCTCCCGGGAGTATCTTTATAAAGTGCATACGCATCTTTCCCGAAATATGGGCGGTTATTTCATGCCCGTTTTCCAACTCCACGCGGAACATAGCATTCGACAATGCTTCCACGATTACACCATCTTGTTCTATTGCAGATTGTTTCGCCATATATTAGTTATATTGATTTTTCTCCTAAAACTTGCTCTACGTATTCAAAAGAAGATAGTATATCGGCTTTCCCTCCCTTGATCGCTATCGTATGCTCGAAGTGAGCCGCCGGTTTACGGTCTCTTGTACGGGTCGTCCAACCGTCTCGTTCGATGACAATATTGCGTGATCCCATATTTATCATAGGCTCAATGGCAATACACATGCCATTTTTCAGCAACGGACCTGTTCCCGGTCGTCCATAATTGGGGACGTTGGGCTCCTCGTGAAGTTTTTTCCCGACGCCATGTCCGCACAACTCTCTCACGACAGAATATCCACGGGCTTCACAATAGGTCTGGACGGCATGGCCGATATCACCTATACGTTTTCCTTCAACAGCATGTTCGATGCCTAAATAGAGCGATTCTTTCGTGGTTTTGAGCAATTGTTTGATCTCCGGGGCTACTTCTCCCACACAAAATGTGTAGGCCGAGTCTCCGTTAAATCCATTCTTTACAGCACCGCAATCGATAGAAACAATATCTCCATCTCTCAATGCATAGCTGTTGGGAATGCCGTGCACAATCACTTCATTCACCGAGATGCAGAGCGTATTAGGAAAGCCTCCATAACCCAGAAATCCCGGCTGAGCACCATGATCCCGGATAAATTCTTCGGCTATCTTATCGAGTTTCAGCGTAGTAATCCCCGGTGCGATCCACTTGGCCATTTCGCCCAAAGTCATACCCACCAAGAGATTACTCTCTCGCATCAACTCTATCTCTTCATCTGTTTTAAGATAAATCATTACCTGTATCCTTTTTTAATAAGCTCCGCTACGTCCTTTTATTTTACCCGATTTCATCAGGCCGTCGTAATGGCGCATCATTAAATGGCTCTCAATCTGTTGCAAGGTATCCAATACCACACCTACCAAAATGAGGAGAGAGGTTCCACCGAAGAATTGTGAGAACTCGGCGCTGACTCCGCATATTTGAGCAAAAGCGGGCAAAATAGCTACAATAGCCAAAAAGATAGAACCGGGCAACGTGATTCTCGACATAATAGAGTCGAGATAATCGGCTGTTTTCTTTCCGGGTTTGACACCGGGGATAAAGCCGTTGTTTCGTTTCATATCTTCCGCCATTTGTGTAGGCTGAACCGTTATTGCCGTATAGAAGTAGGTAAAGAGGATAATAAGGATTGCGAACACGAAGTTATACCAAAACCCTGTCATCGACATGAAAGAACTCCAAAACGAGCTTGCATTCGAGGCGCTGAATCCCGCGATTGTAATGGGTATAAACATAATCGCCTGAGCAAAAATGATAGGCATTACACCGGCTGTATTTACCTTTAACGGAATATACTGGCGGGCTCCTCCATATTGTTTATTTCCAACAATACGTTTAGCATATTGTACGGGGACTTTCCGTGTACCTTGTACAAGAAGTATCGCTGCGGCGATTACGGCCAACAAGAAAATAATCTCGATAAGGAACATCACAAGACCACCTTGTTTAGAGGCCAAACGGCTCGTAAACTCAGCGGCGAAAGCCAGCGGCAAACGTGCGATAATACCGACAAGGATTATAAACGAAATACCGTTTCCAATACCTTTATCGGTAATACGTTCGCCCAACCACATAATAAACATACTACCAGCGGCAAGCACAATTGTAGAAGAAACTATAAACAACCAACCGGAGGGGAATAAGGCCGAACCCATCTGCACTTTAAGGTTCACCAAATAGGCAGGTCCTTGCATGAGCAGAATGATAACGGTCAAATAGCGGGTGTATTGGTTAAGTTTCGTACGACCGCTCTCGCCTTCGCGTTGCAGCTTCTGGAACGAGGGCATCACCATACCCAAGAGTTGGATAACAATCGAGGCGGTGATATAAGGCATAATACCCAATGCAAATATAGAAGCATTGGAGAATGCTCCTCCCGAAAACATATCGAGCAACTGCATCAACCCTTTGCTCGTTTGGCTGCGCAATGCGTCCAAATTAGCAGGATCGATACCGGGAAGCACGACGTATGATCCAACGCGATATACCAGCACCAACAAAATCGTGGTGATGATACGCTTACGCAGATCTTCGATTTTCCAAATGTTTTTTATAGTTTCTATTGCTCTCATTGTATTAGAGTTTGACTACTGTTCCACCTGCGGCAACGATAGCAGCTTCGGCTGTTTTGGAAAATGCGTGGGCACTGACTTCCAATTTAGCCGTAAGAGCTCCTTTACCAAGAATTTTCACTAACTGTTTCGACGAAATAAATCCGGCAGCGACAAGTGTTTCAATACCAATTTTATCGAGCTTTTGGCTATCGGCCAGAGCTTGTAAAGTATCGATATTGATAGCTTTATATTCTACACGGTTTATATTCTTGAAACCGAATTTCGGAACTCGGCGTTGAAGTGGCATCTGACCACCTTCAAAACCGATCTTACGTTTGTAACCCGAACGCGACTTTGCTCCTTTATGACCTCTGGTAGAAGTTCCGCCCAAACCCGAACCCGGTCCACGACCGATTCTCTTTCTTGTTTTGGTTGACCCTTCGGCGGGTTTTAAATTACTCAAGTCCATATTTGTTATTTTTTTAATCGATGGATAAAATTACTCAACTACTTTTACAAGGTGTTTAACCTTCTCTACCATACCCAAGATTTGGGGAGTAGCGTTGTGCTCTACAACACTGTTGAGTTTTTTAAGGCCCAGTGCATCAAGAGTCTTTTTCTGTACAGCAGGGCAATTGATGCGGCTTTTAACTTGTTTGATTTTTATTTTTTCCATTGCTTGTCCTCCGTATTAACCTTTAAAGACTTTTTCAACAGAGATACCTCTGTTTTGAGCGACTGTAGCAGCATCTCTCAATTCGCACAATGCAGCGATCGTAGCCTTCACTAAATTGTGAGGATTGGACGAACCTTTCGACTTCGCAAGCACGTCGGTAATACCCACACTTTCAAGAACGGCACGCATAGCACCACCGGCCTTTACTCCAGTACCCGGAGAAGCGGGCTTGATATATACGAGAGCTCCACCGAATTTTGCCAATTGATCGTGAGGGATAGTACCTTTGAGCACCGGAACTTTCACGAGATTTTTCTTAGCAGCTTCCACGCCTTTGGCGATAGCCGTGGTTACTTCGCTCGCCTTACCCAAGCCCCAGCCTACGATACCGGCTTCGTTACCTACCACAACAATTGCCGAAAAGCTGAACGTACGACCACCCTTGGTCACTTTCGTTACACGGTTGATAGCAACCAAACGGTCTTTCAACTCAATGTCATTTGTTGACTTTACTCTATTATTTTTTCCTGTCATGACGATTAAAATTTAAGGCCGCCATTGCGGGCAGCATCAGCTAATTCTTTTACTCTCCCATGATACAGGTAACCGTTGCGGTCAAAAACAACCGAGGTAATACCGGCTTCCTGTGCTTTCTTGGCGATTTCCTGTCCCACTTTTGCAGCCAACTCTTTTTTAGGAGCGGCTTCCATACCTCTCGAAGAGGCTGCGGCAAGCGTTTTCCCGGCAAGGTCGTCGACCAATTGCACATATATTTGCTTATTACTTCTAAACACCGTCATACGAGGACGCTCGGCCGTACCGGATATTTTACCACGTATACGGGTTTTGATTTTAATTCTTCTTTCTATCTTCGTTGTCATGATAATACCTGTTTAATGATTATTTGGCGCCTGCCGATTTACCCGATTTTCTGCGGATTACCTCACCAACGAACTTGATACCTTTACCCTTGTAAGGTTCAGGTTTGCGGAACGAACGGATTTTGGCGCATACTTGGCCGATCAGTTGTTTGTCGCACGATTCGAGAATAATCAACGGGTTTTTATTTCTCTCTGATTTTGCTTCTACCTTTATTTCGGCAGGAAGTCTCAAAAAGATGGCGTGAGAATAACCGAGCGAAAGTTCAAGCACTTGACCTTGACTTTGTGCACGGTAACCTACACCGACAAGTTCCAACTCTTTTTTATAACCTTCGGATACGCCGACTACCATATTGTGAATCAACGCACGGTAAAGGCCATGAAGGGCGCGAGTTTGTTTCTCATCGTTAGGCCGGGTCACATGAATTTCCCCGTCTACCATTTCAACTTTAATTTCGGGCGATACGGTCTGTACCAATTCCCCTTTGGGTCCTTTTACTTTTACCTCATTTCCGGAAATAGTAACGGTAACTCCGGCGGGTATTACTATGGGCAATTTTCCTATTCTTGACATAATATATACCTCCTTTTAATTAGTAAATGTAACATAATACTTCTCCACCTATTTTCAGGTCGCTGGCTTCTTTATTAGTCATAACGCCTTTCGAGGTAGAGAGAATCGCAATACCCAAACCGTTCAATACACGCGGCATATCTTTATAACCGGTGTAACGACGCAAACCCGGACTCGATATGCGAATGAGTTTCTGGATTGCGCTCACTTTGTTTACGGGGTCATACTTCAAGGCAATCTTGATCGTGCCTCGGGGACCGTCTTCTACAAACTTGTAATTAAGAATGTAGCCTTTTTCAAAAAGGATTTTCGTGATTTCTTTTTTCAATTTCGAGGCCGGCACTTCAACAACTCTGTGATGAGCTTTGATGGCGTTTCTCAATCTTGTCAGATAATCTGCTATTGGATCTGTCATATAAAAATTTGTTTAAATTGATCCGGATTCTCCGGACAATATTTAACACTAAAAATAATTACCAGCTTGCTTTTTTTACGCCCGGGATAAGTCCAGCCGAAGCCATTTCGCGAAACTGTATACGGGATATCCCGAATTGACGGATATATCCTTTGGGACGACCGGTGATTTTACAACGGTTGTGCAGACGTACACGCGAAGCGTTTTTCGGCAACAGTTGAAGTGCCTCATAATTACCTTCTGCTTTAAGCTGTTTTTTCTTTTCGGCATACTTGGCAACTAATTTGGCTCTCTTCACTTCACGAGCTTTCATCGATTCTTTTGCCATATCTTAGTCTTTTTTTGCGTTTTTAAAAGGTAAACCAAATGCTTTGAGAAGAGCATACCCTTCTTCATCTGTTTGCGCAGAGGTTACAAAGGTAATATTCATTCCGAGAATTCTGGTAATACTATCGATATTAATTTCAGGGAAAATAATTTGTTCCTGAATTCCGAGGGTATAATTTCCTCGCCCATCGAGTTTGCTTTCGATACCTTTGAAGTCGCGGATACGGGGAAGAGACACACGCACCAGACGTTCGAGGAACTCGTACATGCGTTCGCGACGGAGGGTTACCATCACGCCGATAGGCATTTTTTTACGAAGTTTAAAATTCGAAATATCTTTGCGCGAGAGTGTAGCCACTGCTTTCTGACCGGTGATGGCCGTCAACTCATTGATGGCGGTTTCGATGATTTTCTTGTCGGCCGTAGCTTCTCCAAGACCTTGATTGATCACGATCTTTTTCAAAACAGGCACCTGCATAACCGTGGAATAATTAAACTCCTTCTGCAAGGCGGGCACGATTCTTTCGAGATAATCTTTTTTCAGATTTGCGGTATTGCTCATTACTTAATCTCCTCTCCTGATTTTTTAGAATAACGTACTGAAACGCCTGCTTCATTTTTCTTCCGGCCGATACGAGTGGGTTTACCCGTCTTCGGATCCAGAGGATTCAAATTGGAAATATGAATAGGAGCTTCTTTTTTCACTATACCTCCCTGAGGGTTTTTGGCATTAGGTTTGGTACTCTTGGAGACCATATTGATACCTTCTACGATAGCACGTTGTTCTTTCACCAACACGCTCAGGACACGACCGGTCTTGCCTTTGTCTTCACCGGCGTTTACATAGACTGTATCTCCCTTTTTAATATGTAACTTGCTCATTTAATCTTTAACTTTATTCGATTAAAGTACTTCGGGTGCTAACGACACGATTTTCATGTTCACGGCACGCAACTCTCTTGCCACCGGGCCGAAAATACGACTGCCGCGCAATTCACCTGCATTATTCAACAATACGCATGCATTGTCATCGAAGCGAATGTACGACCCGTCTTGACGACGGATTTCTTTTTTCGTGCGCACGATAATAGCTTTCGATACGGCACCTTTTTTCACATCGCTCGAAGGGATAGCGCTCTTTATCGCTACGACGATAACATCGCCTACCGAAGCGTAACGACGTCCCGTTCCTCCCAACACACGAATACAAAGAGCTTCCTTAGCTCCGCTGTTGTCAGCTACTGTAAGTCTTGATTCTTGTTGTATCATAATTACTTAGCTCTTTCGATGATTTCTACTAATCTCCATCTCTTTGTTTTGCTCAAAGGACGAGTTTCCATCAGCCTCACGGTATCACCGATGTTGCATTCGTTCTTCTCGTCATGAGCATGGTATTTCTTCGTCTTATTCACGAATTTACCATAAATCGGGTGTTTTTCTTTCCACTTCACGGTCACCGTGATCGTTTTTTCCATCTTGTTGCTGGAAACCACACCGATTCTCTCTTTTCTTAAATTTCTACTTTCCATCTTAGATATGTGGCTGATTATTTTTTATTAAGTTCCCGTTTGCGCAACTCGGTTTTCATACGCGCAATCATCCTGCGTTCGTGAGTTATTTTAGCAGGACTATCCAACGGCGAAATGCTGTGGGTGATCTCCAACTGGTTGAGAGCAGCTACCGCTGCATCCAATCTTTCTTGTAACTCTTTGGAGCCTAATTCTTTAATTTCTGCTTTTTTCATAACTTACACATTTTGACTGGCGTCGTAGTCACGACGAACAACGAACTTAGTAGTTACAGGAAGCTTTTGTGCACCGAGGCGTAAAGCTTCTTTGGCTATCTCATAAGGCACACCTTCTACTTCGATGATTACACGACCCGGAGTAATAGGGAATACGAATCCTTCGGGATTACCTTTACCTTTACCCATACGTACATCGGCCGGCTTCTTAGTAATAGGTTTATCGGGGAATATACGGATCCAAATCTGTCCTTGACGTTGCATGTAATGAGTTACAGCAACACGAGCGGCCTCGATTTGACGACCTGTAATCCATTTAGTATCTAACGACTTGATGCCGAAAGATCCGAAAGCCAGCTGGTTACCTCTTTGGGCGTTACCCTTTTGGCGACCTTTTTGCTGTCTTCTGAATTTAGTTTTTTTCGGTTGTAACATAGTTCAATTTCGTTTAGCGGTTAGTTTTGGGTTTTCTGAAGCCCTTTTTCGGAGCGCCATTTCCACCGCGTGCTTCTTTGGCACTGTTGGTGAATGCAGGAGCAAGGTCTTTTTTTCCGTAAACTTCGCCACGGCAAATCCAAACCTTAACACCGATAACTCCCACTTTCGTATGAGCTTCTACCAATGCATAGTCAATATCGGCACGCAATGTATGAAGGGGGGTTCTACCTTCTTTGTACATTTCGGAACGAGCCATCTCAGCTCCGTTCAAACGACCCGATACTTGCACTTTGATACCTTCGGCTCCCATTCGCATAGTCGATGCGATAGCCATTTTGACAGCACGACGGTAAGCTATCTTGCCTTCGATTTGACGAGCGACATTACTAGCTACTATTTCGGCATCAAGCTCGGGGCGTTTTACTTCGTAGATATTGATTTGTACGTCCTTATCGGTAATTTTCTTCAATTCTTCTTTGAGTTTGTCTACCTCTTGGCCACCTTTACCGATAATAAGTCCCGGACGAGCGGTACACACGGTAATGGTTATCAATTTCAACGTACGTTCTATAACTATGCGTGAAACGCTGGCTTTTGCAAGACGGGCATTCAAATACTTGCGGATCTTGCTGTCTTCCAACAACCTGTCACCATAGTTTTTACCGCCATACCAATTGGAATCCCAACCTCTGATGATTCCCAAACGGTTACTTATCGGATTTACTTTCTGTCCCATCCAGCAATTAGTTTTTGTTATCGTTTTTATTTATTGTATCAACAAACAATGTTACATGGTTCGAACGTTTACGAATTCTGTAACCTCTTCCTCGCGGAGCCGGACGAAGACGTTTAAGCATCGCTGCACAATCCACATAGATCGTAGAGATGTAAAGTTCTCCGTTTTCGGCTTTGCGTTCGTTCTTTTGCTCCCAATTGGCAATGGCAGAACGCAACAGTTTTTCCAGTCTTTGCGAAGCTTCTTTATTCGAGAACTTCAACACGCCGAGAGCTTTGAATACCTCCATACCTCTTACCATATCTGCGGCCAAACGCATTTTACGGGGAGATGTGGGAACATTATTCAACTTGGCGAAATATTGAGTTTTCAGAGCTTCCTTCCTTCTATTGGCTGATTCTCTTTTTCTTGCACCCATTTTTCAATTCTTTAATTGTATTAAAACTCGCATTCCCTCAGGCCTTATTTTTTCTTGTTACCTGCATGGCCGCGGAATGTGCGTGTAGGAGCGAACTCACCGAGTTTGTGCCCCACCATGTTTTCGGTAACATATACGGGAATAAATTTATTACCATTGTGTACTGCAAAAGTATGACCTACGAAATCGGGAGAAATCATAGATGCACGCGACCATGTTTTGATAACAGACTTCTTGCCTGATGCCTCCATGGCAGCAACTTTTTTATCCAGCTTCACACTGATATATGGGCCTTTTTTTAATGAACGACTCATGTTGTTGTCAATTTATCAGATTACTTTTTCCTTCTTTCAATAATATACTTCGAAGAGTGTTTCTTCGGAGCTCTGGTCTTCAAACCTTTTGCATACAAACCTTTTCTAGATCTGGGGTGTCCTCCTGATGCACGTCCTTCACCACCACCCATGGGGTGATCAACAGGGTTCATCACAACACCACGGTTGCGAGGACGACGGCCCAACCAGCGAGAGCGGCCGGCTTTACCCGAACGTTCGAGTGCGTGGTCCGAATTTCCTACACTACCGATAGTAGCTTTACAAGCAGCAAGAATCTTTCTGGTTTCGCCAGAAGGCATCTTAATAATTGCATAATCGCCTTCTCTCGAAGTCAACTGAGCGAATGTACCGGCCGAACGAACCAAAAAGGCTCCTTGTCCCGGACGTAACTCGATGTTGTGAATAACAGTACCGATAGGTATGTTTTTCAGCGGCAATGCATTTCCTACTTCGGGAGCCGCATTTTCGCCAGACATCAAGGTTGCTCCAACTTCCAAGCCGTTGGGTGCAATAATGTAACGTTTCTCACCGTCTGCATAAAACAACAACGCGATACGAGCCGAACGGTTAGGATCGTATTCGATTGTCTTTACAGTAGCGGGTACACCGTCTTTATTTCTCTTGAAATCGATAAGTCTGTATTTT
>ENA-ORTZ01001154-ORTZ01001154.1-human-gut-metagenome-genome-assembly--contig:-NODE-1154-length-16431-cov-33.751466_pt1 | contig 16431 bp, 6 predicted proteins | sample MGYA00242075_ERZ509199 | MGnify/ENA primary metagenome ERZ509199 (study PRJEB26280, sample SAMEA2338824) | human gut metagenome | biome: human gut; feature: human-associated habitat; material: faeces...
GCAGGATGCCCTCGACCTCATCGAGTTTGCCAACGGTGCTGCAACCTCCAAGTGGGGAAAGGTGCGTGCCGATATGGGACATCCCGAACCGTTCGGTCTGAAAATGATTGCCATCGGCAATGAACAGTGGGGGGAAGTCTATCCCGAGCGTCTGGAAGTGTTCACGAAAGCCATCCGTGCGGAATATCCCGATATGCAGATTGTAGGTTCTTCCGGTCCGAGTGCAGATGGAGACAAGTTCGATTACCTCTGGCCTGAGATGAAACGCATCGGGGTGGATTTGGTGGACGAGCATTATTATATGGCTCCCGACTGGTTCTTTGCCAATGCCGCCCGCTATGATGACTATGACCGTAAAGGACCGAAAGTCTTTGCCGGTGAATATGCATCGCATGACCACCCCACCGGGAAAGCCAATAATTTCTTGGCGGCACTGTCCGAAGCAGCTTTTATGACGGGACTGGAACGTAATGCCGATGTGGTGCGCCTGGCTACCTATGCTCCGTTGTTTGCCCATGTGGATGCCTGGCAGTGGAATCCCGATTTGATTTGGTTCGACAATCTCCGCATGATGCGGACTCCCAACTATTACGTACAGCAGATGTACGGTATGAATGCCGGAACAGATGTGCTGAACCTGCAAATGGACGGAAAACCCGTGACGGGGCAGGACAGCCTTTATGCATCGGCAGTGCTGGATGCTCCTACGGGAGAAGTAATTCTGAAGCTTGTCAATGCGGGCAGCAGATCGGAGAAGGTACAGATAGAGTTCAGCGGATTGAAGAAGCGGCAGCTTGTCTCGGGTTCCTGCACCTATTTGCAAAGTGATGACTGGAAAGCCAAGAATACACTGGAGCAGGAGGCTATTGTTCCACGTATTCGTCCGGTGGAGGTGGCTTCCCGTTCTCTGAGCCTGGAGCTTCAGCCCCGTTCGTTCGGAGTCTATCGTTTGCGGATAAGTACTCAATCAAAATAAATTCCCATTTAGTCACCTATTTAATTATGTGAACTAGTTATGAACACTTACTTAAAGAATTAAATTCAGCCTTTTTTGAACGATTATTCTTCCTTTTAATTATAGGATAGGCGTATCTTTGTGACGGCATACCGGTTCTGCTTGTATGCCGTTGCTAATTTTTATAAACTATTTACCATGAAGAAACATTTCATTACCGGACTGCTTGCGACTTTTGCCATTGCCGCAAGCGCACAGTCCTTCACTGAATGGCAAAACCCGGAAGTGAATGCCGTGAACCGTGCTCCGATGCACACCAACTATTTTGCCTATGAGTCGGTAGATGCTGCGGCTCGTGGAGCAAAAGAACATTCTTCCAATTACATGACTCTGAACGGTATCTGGAAATTCTTCTGGGTGAAGAATGCCGATGCCCGTCCCACGGATTTCTGGAAAGTGGGGTTCAACGACAAGGGATGGAGCGATATGGCCGTTCCCGGTATGTGGGAACTGAACGGTTTCGGCGACCCTATCTACGTGAATACCGGATATGCCTGGCGCAATCAGTTCAAGAACAATCCACCGCAGGTGCCGACGGAGAATAACAATGTAGGTTCCTACCGTCGTGAGATTGTAATACCTGCCGACTGGAAGAGTAAGGACATCATTGCTCATTTCGGTTCCGTGACTTCCAATATGTATTTGTGGGTAAACGGCAAGTACGTAGGTTATAGTGAGGACAGCAAACTGGAGGCTGAATTCAACCTGACACCCTACTTGAAGCCGGGACAAAAGAATCTGATAGCCTTTCAGGTATTCCGCTGGTGTGACGGGACGTATCTGGAAGACCAGGACTTCTTCCGTTATAGCGGTGTAGGGCGCGATTGCTACTTGTATGCCCGTGACAAGAAGCGCATTCAGGACATCCGTGTCACTCCCGATTTGGATGCTGCTTATAAGAACGGTTCCCTGAAAGTACAGCTTGATGTGAAGGGTGGCGGCAACGTCAGTCTTGAACTGCTGGACGCTGCCGGAAAACAGGTGGCTACAGCTGTCGCCAAAGGTAGCGCTACTGCCTTGATAAATGTGGAGAATCCTCATAAGTGGACGGCGGAAACGCCTTACTTGTATACCCTGCGTGCCACTTTGCAAGGCAGCAGTGAAGTGATTCCCGTAAAGGTGGGCTTCCGAAAGATAGAGCTGAAAGGAAGTCAGATACTTGTCAACGGCCAGCCCGTTCTCTTCAAGGGAGCCAACCGCCACGAGATGGATCCGGACGGTGGTTACGTCATTTCTCGCGAACGCATGATTCAGGATATTCAGGTGATGAAGCAGTTCAACCTGAATGCCGTGCGCACCTGCCACTATCCCGACAATAATCTCTGGTACGACCTCTGCGACCAATATGGTATTTACGTAGTGGCCGAAGCCAATATCGAATCCCACGGAATGGGTTATGGGGAAGAGACACTTGCCAAACGTGAGGACTATAAGAAAGCACATATGGAGCGTAACCAGCGCAATGTGCAGCGTAGCTTCAATCATCCCAGCATCATTTTCTGGTCTTTGGGCAACGAAGCCGGCTATGGCGCTAATTTCGAAGCTGCCTACGATTGGATAAAGGCTGAAGACCCGAGCCGTGCCGTACAATATGAACAAGCCGGTAAAACAGGCAAGACAGACATCTATTGCCCGATGTATTATGGCTATGACGGATGTAAGAAATACAGTGAGGATGATTCTATGACAAAGCCCCTGATTCAGTGCGAATATGCTCATGCGATGGGAAACTCGCAAGGAGGTTTTAAAGAATATTGGGATTTGGTGCGTAAATATTCCAAATTCCAAGGTGGCTTTATTTGGGATTTTGTTGATCAGTCTGTACGTTGGACAGGAAAAAACGGTAAGATGATTTATGCCTACGGCGGTGACTTTAACCGTTTTGATGCCAGCGACGGTAACTTCTGCGATAACGGTCTTATCAGCTCCGACCGTGTGCCCAATCCCCACATGTATGAGGTAGGCCGTATCTATCAGGACATCTGGACTACTCCGGCCGACTTGAAGAACGGCGAAATCAATGTGTTCAATGAATACTTCTTCCGTGATCTTTCTGCCTATTATATGGAGTGGGAGGTACTGAAAGGCGGTAAGGTGATACGGACCGGTCGTGTGGATAATCTGAATGTAGCTCCCCAACAGACAGCCAAAATCAAGTTGGACTTGGGCAAGACTTGCCAATGCACCGAGTGGTTGCTGAATGTTTCCTATAAGCTGAAGAACCGTGAAGGATTGCTTTCCGCCGGACATGTAGTGGCAAAAGACCAGTTGACGCTCAATCCTTACCAAGCTCCTTCCATGGAATTGAAGAACTGCGAACAGAGCAATATCGAGATGACGGCTCCCCAAGTACAGGATAACGATTGGAACTACCTCATCGTCTCCGGTAATGCTTTCCGTGTAGAAATCAACAAGCACAACGGTTATCTGACCAAGTACGAAGTGAATGGCCGGGATATGATTAAAGACGGCGAGGCTTTAAAACCAAACTTCTGGCGTGCGCCTGTTGACAACGACTACGGTGCCAATCTGCAACGCAAATATATCGCTTGGAAGAATCCGGAAATCAAACTGACCTCTTTCAAACAGCGCACGGAGAACAATCAGGTGATTGTAGAATCTGCTTACGACATGCCGGGTGTTTCAGCTAAGCTGAACCTTGTTTATGTCATCAACAATGCCGGTGCCGTCAAGGTGACCCAGAAGCTGACTGCCGACAAGAATGCCAAAGTATCGAACATGTTCCGTTTCGGTCTGCAGATGCCTATGCCGCGCAGCTTTGAAACCGTTGAATACTATGGACGCGGTCCGGTTGAAAATTATATTGACCGTAACCATTGCGCCGACTTAGGTATTTATCGCCAAAGTGTGGCCGAGCAGTTCTATCCCTACATCCGTCCGCAGGAAAACGGAACAAAGACCGATATTCGTTGGTGGAAGATGTTGGATCAGTCTGGTAATGGCATCAAGATTGTAGCAGCCGCTCCCTTCTCTGCATCTGCCTTGCACTATACCGTCGAGTCTTTGGACGAAGGCTGGAGCAAAGGGCAAGGACACTCGCAAGAGGTGGATGAAGCTGATTTGACTAATCTTTGTATCGACAAGGTGCAAGCCGGTCTGGGTTGCGAAGACAGTTGGGGACGTATAGCCCGTCTTGAATATCAGGTTCCTTATGCCGACTATGAATTTACGTTTATCATGATGCCGGTGAAAAATGAGGTAGGAGTGGAATGATGTTTAAGCCTCTTTGAGTATAAAGGTAAAGTTAAAATGCCCCAATATAATATAGAAATCACCCTTGTTGCAAGCATTTGTAGCAGGGGTGATTTCTGTTAGAGGGAGAGTTTTGACACCCTCATTGACGATTTTATCATTTCTGCTTTACGTATTCCGACGGCGTCATTCCGAATTCATTCTTGAAGCATTGCCTGAAGTAGGCTACACTGCTGAACCCCGTCATGTAGGAAATCTCTGATATGGAGTATTTTCCGGAGAGCAGTAGTTTTACCCCGTTCTTCATTTTCACCTTGCGGATAAACTCATTTGCCGACATATCTGCCACTCCTTTGATTTTCCGGTAGAGGGTGGAATGGCTCATGCACATTTGGTCGGCAATGAAAGCAATATCCATTTTTTCCATTTCCAGATTGTCTTCAATGATTTGCGTGATGCGTTGCACGAATTCATTGTCCAGCGGATTCATTAAATCGGCGGTTTCGTCGGCAGGCTCCGAATGAGGGGTGGCAACCGCCAGGCCGGCGGCCAGCTTCTTGCGTGCTTCCAGCAGATTATTGATGCGGCTATGGAGCAGTTTGGCACTGAACGGCTTGGTCAGATAGGAGTCTGCACCTGCGGTATAGCCTTCCTCCTTGTCGTGCAAGGAGTCTTTGGCTGTCAGCAGTATGACGGGAATATGGCTGGTCCGGATGTCATCCTTGACTGATCGGCAAAGCTGTATACCGTCCATCACCGGCATCATGATGTCACTGACTATAATGTTGGGAATCCGTTCTTGGGCCAACGTCCAGCCTCTGCTGCCGTCTTCAGCCGTCAGTATGTCAAAATCATCGCCGAGAGACTGGCGGATGTATTCGCGTATATCCTGATTGTCTTCCACTACAAGCAGCAACGGACGGCTCTCTTCGATTTGTTCTTCCATATTGAGGCTTTCTTCCGACAGATTGTCTGTGGATTCAGATTCGTTTTGCCCATTCGACGGATGAATGTCGGTATGCAGGGCATTGGGATAAATATTGTCTGTCAATAGGCGTAGCCTAAAAGTGGTGCCGACTTCCAGCTGGCTGCTGACGTCGAGAGTAGCTTCGTGCAGGTCGGCCAATCCTTTCACCAAAGCCAGTCCGATACCGGAACCGGAGGCTTGGTATTTGCTGTTGGCTTGATAGTAACGTTCAAAAATATGTGGCAATGCTTCCGGGGAGATTCCGTGTCCGGTGTCGCTGACACTTATTTCTGTATATCTCACGCTGTTTTCTTCTATAGAATTTAAGCTGAGAGTGATGTTGCCTTCCGAGGTGTATTTGGCCGCATTGGAAAGGAGGTTGCTCAAGATTGTGGTCAACATGTCTGCGTCATAAAAAAGCAGTGTTTCTTCTGTATTGATGTGGACGTGGAAATTGACTTTGGGATTACGGTTCAGCTCTTTATACCGTAATCCTATTTCTTGTACCAGTTCTGAAAGGTCACCTCTTGCTACGGAGAGTTTTCGGTTTTGCGTTTCTGTTTTTCGGAATTCCAATATACCATTAATCAGATTCAACAGACGGGCAGCACTATCATGGATGATACTGATTTTATTGGCATGCTTTGGGGAGAGGCTGTTGTCGCTGAGCAGGTCCTCCAGAGGCCCCAGAATCAGGGTGAGCGGAGTGCGTAACTCGTGGGTGATGTTGGTGTAGAAGCGCAGGCGTTCGTCGTTCAGTTCCTGCTTGTTCTGACTGTTTTTGCGCTCTACTTTAAGGCTGCTTTCCAGGTCCAGTTTCCGTTTATAGAAACTGATAAGAATATATACAAGGGTAGCTGCTATAAAGAAATAGAGTAATTTGGCATACCACGCCAACCAGAAGGGAGGACGGATGATAATGGGAAGTGTGGCAATCTTTTCTTCCCATTCTTGGTTGCGGAACCGGGTTCTCACTTTGAAAGTATATTTTCCCGGAGGGATATTCCGGAAAGTTACTTGCTTTTCTCCTTGGGTGTTATACCATACATCTTCCAGCCCTTCCATCATATAGGCAAATTCCACTTGCGAGTTTTGTGTATAGTCCAGTACATTGAACGAAACTTTGAAGGTGTTTTCATTGTATGGCAATGTAATTCTGCCGGAAGCCAGAGGTAGCGGTGTTTCTACATCTTTGCTTTCCGTCTGTTTGCTGTATACAAAGAAACGGGTGATGGTGACAGGCGCTATGATTTGTGCGGCGAAAAGTGATGAAGGGTCAAAATAGCATGTACCATTTTGTGAGCCGAAATACAGTGTACCGTCACTGTCCAATATGGAGGCCCCGTCCATAAAGTCGCCTAAGGGAATGCCGTCACGATAGTCATAATTATAGAACACTTTCCGGCTTTCATTCAGTCGGGAGATGCCGGCGTTGGTACTGACCCAAATATTACCGTCCCGGTCTTCACAGACAGCACGGACTTGCGTGTTTTCCAAGCCTTCGGGATTACCGAAAGTAAGATAATCGTCGGGTGTGCGGGTATCCTGAAAGAGGATGGCACCTTCGCGCGTGGCTACCCATATACGTCCTTGCGAATCGGCTGTCAAAGAATTTACGGCGTTAGAGGGGAACCCGTTGTCTTTCTGTTGGTTTTTCAGGAGTTTTCCTTGCGGACTGAAAATGAAGATTCCTTTGCCGAAAGTCCCTACCCACAATTTGCCTTGTGAGTCACGATGAATACCGTGTATGATAAGGTCCTCTAACTGTTCGTTTATACGTTGTTCACAGACCAGCTTTTCATTGGAAAAGGAGTAGATTCCATTTCGGCTGCCTATCCATAACTTTCCATCCGGTTCTTCATAAAAGCACCGCACATCCGAAGGCTGTGAGTTGTTTTCGTGAATTTGGGTGAATTTTCTTTTTTCCGGTTCATAATAGAATAGCCCTGCTTCCCAGGTTCCTATCCAGATTCTGTTTTTATTGTCCTCATGAATAGCTCTGATGTGTGCATGCGGATGGGAAGTGGAAGTAGGCAATGGTATTACTTGTACTTTTTCTCCTTTCCTATAAAGTGCCAGCTCGCTTTCTCCGCCCATCCACAACTGTTTGTTGTGGTCCATACAGAGGCTCCACACTTGTTTGTAGCGGGTTCTCCCTTGTTTTTCCGTTGTATAGCGCAGGGTACTGAAAATGTTTGGTTCATAGCTGATGAAGTCCAGTCCGTCACGGTAATTGCCTATCCAGATGTTACTGAAAGAGTCTTGTAGCATGCGTCGCACATAGGGGCCGGTCAGTCCGTATTCGTCATTTGTGGCGGTGATATTTCGGAAGCGGATATTGCGGGCATCCGTGAAAGTGTTGCTTTGCATATTCAGTATGCTGATGCCTCCCATGCTGGTGCCAAACCAAAGGTCGCCGTTTTTCATCTGCTTGATGTCCATCACTGTTCCGGGGAGCAGGGAGTATTCATCTTCTTTTTTATGCTGGAATACGGTGAACTGTTGGGTATCTGGATGAAAGAGGGCCGCTCCTTTGTTGGTTCCTACCCATATGTTTTTGTTGTGGTCGATACAGATGGAATAGACTTCATCACCGGGGATGCTGTTGGGATTGTGCGGGTCGTGCCGATAGTTTCGGAAGGTGTTTCTTTTCATGTCTATGATGCTTAATCCGTCGGTCACATGCCCGATGTAGAGATTGCCTTCTCCGTCATCCATTCCAATCCAGTAGCGTCCCGGCAGTCCTTTTATAGTCTTATAGTTATAAGCAGCGGAGAACTGCTTTTTCTGTATATCATAGTGCTGTATTCCCATGTGATAGTGGGTAATCCAGATTCCTCCGTCCAATGCCCGGGCGAGGTAGGGGATGTCATTACTGGCAAGCTGGCTTTCTCCGGTCTTTATGCAGGTGATTGTTTCCGTTTCATAATCAAAGCAACACAATCCGTCGCGTTGGGTACCTATCCATATCTTATCTTGTTTAGGATCGGCAAGTAGGGCATTCAGTTCATTGCTGCTCAGTCCGGAATTGTTTTTATTGTAAATAATAAACTGCTGCCCGTCAAAACGGTTCAGTCCTGATTCTGTAGCTATCCAGATATAGCCTTTCCGGTCTTGTGCCAGGCTGACTATATAATTATTGGAAAGTCCGTCGTCTACCCCCAAATGCGAGATGCGGTAGGGTTGTGCTGATGTATTGGCTGTTATGGCCAGCAGGACTAAAAGATGAATTGCAGAGATAATGCCGGTGTGTTTCATGGTGCGGTTTATTTTGTCTGCACAAAAATAGCACATTTCTTTGAATGATGTTCTTGCAGAGGCGAGTAGAAATTCTGCATTCTACCACTAAAAATTCGTCACTAAAAGGTAAATAAATGGTCAAATATACACTTATTCCTTTCCGTGAACGATTTTCTATCCTTCTTGCCTAGTTTTTATTCTCCTCCATATTATAATATTTTTTAAGTTTGCATTGAAAAGAGAAAACAACTATTAAATCTTTAATGCATATGAAAACATAGAATTAACCTTCGTTTAGAGAAATGGGAGACGAAAAGTTAACCTTTATTCTATATATGTAGGAAATGGAAAGAGAGAAATTATCAATTACCTTACTTATCTAATAACAAAGAAAACGATGAATCTTAATTCGTTCAAAAGAAATCGCAAGGCACTTACAGCCTTATTGATCTGCACCGGTTTCATTGCAGCACATCCTTTGGCAGCATTTGCTGAAGAAAATGTCCCTGCTGTGCAGATGGTCCAACAACAGAAACAATCCGTTTCGGGTGTAGTGAAAGATTCCACGGGTGAACCGGTTATCGGTGCCAATATCCGTGAAAAAGGCAATCCCAGTAATGGTACTATTACCGATATTGACGGTAATTTCAGTATCAAAGTGAATCCGGATGCGACATTGGAAATCTCTTTTATCGGTTATAAAACGGTAGAAGTAAAGGCCGTCGCAGGCAAGCCACTGAATGTAATCTTAAAAGATGACAGTGAGATGCTGGAAGAAGTGGTGGTAGTGGGTTACGGAACAATGCGTAAGAAAGACCTTACGGGGTCTGTTGTGCAGATTCGTCCCGACAAGCTTGCCAATGAAGCTCCCAAGACTGTACAGGATGTATTACGCGGTACTCCAGGACTAAATATCGGTTACAATGCCGATGCAAAGGGAGGCGGTACGATGATGGTACGTGGACAGCGTTCTGTTTATGTGACTGATAAGAATAATCCTGCCAATGATACGCACAATACACCGTTGATTATCCTTGACGGTATGCAATTCTATGGCGAGCTTTCAGAAATCAATCCGGAGGATATCGGTCAGATAGACGTGTTGAAAGATGCTTCGGCTGCTGCTATCTATGGTGCGAAGGGTGCCAATGGCGTTATTGTAGTGACTACCAAGAAGGGTAAGATGGGCAAGCCGACAATTAATGTCAGTGCAACACTTGGTATCAATACTAAGAGCGCTTACCGTGATGTATTCAACGCTTCTGAGTATATGCAATACCGCGAGGATTGGTATAAAGTCGGTACATACGGCGTGAATCCGGCAACCGGCAAGTACGAAGCTTACCAGACTGGCCAGACTAATCCGGGTTATTACGATCATCCGGACAATTTGGGGCGATATGGAGTTACGCAGGAGCAGTGGATGGCATATAGCAAGAATGAGTCAGGAGAATCGGCATTAAGTATTTATGCCAAGCGCTTGGGCTTGGAGGATGCTGTGCCGCGAAACTTCTTGACTGGAAAAACTCACGACTGGTATGACCAGACTTTCCGTACCGGTATCAATCAGGACTACAATGCCAGTGTATCCGGTGCCAGTGAACGTATGAGCTACTACATGTCTTTCGGTTATCAAAAGAATGAGGGTGCTGTCAAGGGTAATGATTATAGTGCCATGCGTGCCAACTTGAAGGTGTCTGGTAAAGTGACTGACTGGTTGGAAATCGGTGCCAATGTGAATTTCCAGGACCGCACGGACGGTGATATTGCCGTCAGTCTGGGAACCAATTACTGGGATGCCAATATGCTGCGCAACAGTCCGTATTCTGACTATACTAATGAAGATGGCAGTTTGGTACAATATCCGATGGGTAGTACAGTGAAACGCGGTTATAATTATGAATTTGATCGCCAATATCTTGATTTGGATAAAGGCTATACGGTATTGAATACTATATTTAATGCTAAGGTGAAGTTGCCGTTTAATATAACCTATGACTTTAATATAGCTCCGCGATATGAGTTTTTCCATAACTACTACTTTATGTCGGCTGAGTTGCCGGACAGCAGCCCTACAAGCCGTGGTGTAGACCGTGAACACAGCAAACGCTTTGATTATTCTTTGAATAACACTATTACCTGGGATCATACTTTTGCTGAAAAGCACCATGTGATACTGACATTGGTACAAGAGGCTGAAGAACGCCGTTATTGGAATGACAAGATAGAAGCCCGCAATATCCTGCCTTCGGATGCACTGGGTTTCCATAATACTCAGAACGGAACCAAGGACAACAGCAATTTCAAGACAAACGACACGCATGAAACGGCTGCCGCTTATCTGGGACGTTTGTTCTACTCGTACGATGACCGTTATATGTTCACCGGTACCGTTCGCCGCGACGGTTATTGTGCTTTTGGTGCCAACAATCCGTGGGCTACTTTCCCGTCACTTTCTGTAGCATGGTCATTTGCCAATGAAAAGTTCTTCAAATGGGAACCTATGAGTACCGGTAAGTTGCGCGTATCTTGGGGTAAGAATGGTAACCGCCAGTTAGCAGACCCTTATCTTGCTTTGGCAAATTTGGCTTCGGGTACCGGAGGTACAATGGGTTACTATACCGGTTCGGATTATGTTGATATGAAATACCTAAGTGTTGACCGTTTGGCTAATGCCAACTTGAAATGGGAAAAGACATCTTCCTGGAACTTCGGGCTTGACTTCGGTTTCTTGAACGACCGGATTAGTGGTAGCTTGGAAACCTATTTCATGAAGACCAACGATATGATTATGAGTCAACGTCTTCCCGGTTTTTGCGGATTCGGTGAAGTGACCACTAATTTGGGTGAAGTGCAGAACAATGGTTTTGAATTCTCTCTGAACACTGTCAATATCAGTAACAGTGACTTTGAATGGCGTACCACTTTTGGCTTTGCTTATAATAAGAATCAAATCAAGCATCTCTATTATGAGTATGAGGATGTGTTGGATGAGAATGGTAATGTGGTCGGTCGTAAAGAGCAGGATGATACCAGTAACAAATGGTTTATCGGCAAGCCTATCGGTGAGATATGGGATTATAAGGTAACGGGTATCTGGCAGACGGATGAAGTGGAAGAAGCTGCCAAGGTAGGTCAGAAACCGGGTGATCCGAAGGTCGAGAACTATTACACAGCTGATGATAAAATCAATGCTGACGGTAGCCGCACTCCGGTTTACAATGATAACGACAAGCAGTTCTTGGGTACTACGAATGCTCCTGTCCGTTGGTCTTTGCGTAATGAGTTCACTATTCTGAAGAATATAGATTTCTCTTTCAACCTTTATTCTTATATGGGGCATAAGAGCCTTGAAGGTTACTATCTTAACAATGATAATGGAGGTTCTTTGATGACATATGGCTTCAATACTTTCAAGAAGGATTATTGGACGCCTGAAAACCCGAGCAATACCTATGCACGCCTTGAGGCGCAGGGCCCCGATGGTGCGACCGGTGCACAACGTCTCCATAACCGTAATTTCATTCGTCTGGATAATATTTCTTTGGCTTATACGTTGCCTCAAAAACTGACGAAGAAATGGCAGATTGACCGTGTAAAGCTTTATGCTACCGTACGTAATGTAGCCACTTGGGCTGCCGATTGGGAATATGCCGACCCTGAAACCGGTGGTTTGGCTACCCGTACCTATACATTCGGATTAAATTTAACCTTCTAAAAACTAGAAACAATGAAAAATAATATCAAAAATAAGCTTTCTAAAGGTTTTCTGATTCTTATGGGAGCAGCATTTCTGTCAAGCTGTACAGATGATTTCTTGAAACCTGACCCCTTGTCTTTCTATGAACCGGAAACAACATTTACAACAGAATCCGGTTTGAAGTCCGTACTTGCCATGTGCGACCGCCATCTGCGTTTGTACTGGACCAACTATGAGGCCAATAATATACGTGTACCTATTGGTACTGAATATCTGTTCTCGGATGTAGCCATTTACGGTAAGACGGATAATGTGGGTGGAGCCTATGGAACCTGGGCTACCCGGTTGACACCGACAAGTGGCATAGCCAATGGTGACGACAACCAAATTAAATATTTCTGGGACCAGCATTATTCCGGTATCAAATATGCCAATACAATTTTGAGCTACATTGATGCAGTAGAAGGGTTGGGTGAAGAGAAGAAAAACGAGTATAAAGGTCGTGCTTATTTTCACCGTGCCTATCGTTATCTGGCCCTCGTATTTCAATTTGGAGATGTACCTTTAGTGACGAAGATTCTGGAAGGTCCAAAACGTAACTATAAATCCACCAAGAAGGAAGCTATTCTGGAAATGATTACTCAGGATATGGAGAAAGCGGTAGAATGGGTACCCGAACAAGCTCAGACCGAATATATTGGTATGGTGAATAAGGGAGCTTGCCGTCAGTTGCTTATTAAATGTTATTTGGCTACCGGACGTTTTGCTGAAGCTGAAGCCCAAGCTGATATCCTCATCAATCAGTCGGGTTATTCTTTAATGCAAGAGACTTTCGGCACTTTTAATGATGGTGGGGAACCGGAAACTTGGAAAATCACAGACAATGTGATTTGGGATTTACACCGTCCTGAAAACAAACTGATTGCAGCTAATAAAGAGGTGATAATGGGTATGCCCAACAATACGGCAGATTCTCATACAGACTTTTTGACTATGCGTATCTTTGGTCCGATGTGGAGTGATAATGGCTATCTGTTGTCTCCGGATGGAAAGGCGGGGGCTGTGAATTATGCACGCAATCATGCGAATTATGACAAAAGTCTTGACTTTTTACGTGCTTTTGGCCGTGGTATCGCTACTGTCAGCGGTGCTACCGATTTCCAACAACATGGAATGTGGGTGGTGAATGGTGTAGAAGATACACAAGACTTGCGCCACAACCATGAAGTGGGTAACTGGGTACGTATGGAAGACTTGAAGTACAATAATCCTGAGTCTGAATATTATGGTAAGAACTTACAGCTCTATGACGACCAGGGTAAAATACTCTGTACAAACTTGATTCGTGACTGGTTTGATTTCCCGCATTACAAGATCTTCTTGGATGACGCAACAGCTGAAGCCAATCAGGGAGCTAATCAATTTAATGGTGCCACTACCGGAAGTAATGCAAACTGGTATCTCTACCGTTTGGCAGAAACTTACCTGCTGCGTGCAGAGGCTAAATTATATCAAGGTAAAGATGCTACGTCGGATGTAAACGAAGTGCGTAGACGTGCCAAGTGTTCACAGCTTTATACTTCTGTAAATATTGGTGATATAGCCAACGAACGCGCCCGTGAGTTGTATCTTGAAGAGTGGCGCGCTATGGAGTTGAAACGCATTTCCTACTGTCTGGCATTGAGTGGCAAACCTGATGAATGGGGCAATACATACAGCAAGGATAACTGGGACAAGCAGTCGGGTACTGATGCAACAGGCGGTAGCTACTGGTACCAACGTCTGACACGCTATTCTGTTTACAATCAGAATCCTAATGGTATTACGTCCGGTCCTAACACGTTGTATTTTACTTTGGACAAGCGTAATGTATACTGGCCAATTCCTAATGATGCCATTACTGCCAATAACAAGGCTCAATTGGCACAGAACTATGGCTATGACGGTTATGATGCCAATATCCAGATGTGGGATAATTGGGAAGATGCAGTAGCCGATGAGGATATCACAGAATAAATAATTCTTATAATAAATCACTCGTTTTCAATAGGTACTATTGTAGGGAGCCCACTCTTTGGCCGGAAAGGGTGGGCTCTTTTCCTTTTTAATTTTAATGACCATGAAAAAACTGAATCATTTTATTTTTATTGCATGCAGTATATTTTGTATGGGTATTCTTGACGCTTGCAGTAATGACGCCGAAACTCCTACCTCAATTGATATTCAAGATATTTGTGGAGTTTATACTCCGCAACAAGTAAAAATGACCTTTAATGGTGAAGATATGCCTGCTTTGGGGAATGCCTCCTTGACAATGGAATCTTTGGACAATCATTCTAAAGATGAGATGGAGGGAGATTATAAAATACTGTTGGCGCTGCCTCCACTTTGGCTGAATTTGGCTACAGTGAGTACGTCGCCGGTATTCGATAATGTTACTTTGGAGGTTGAGGTATCTGCTTCACCGGAGGAGGTTATACTGGATGGGATGTTTAAGCAACCTGAACACGAACTCGTTGTGAAGGGAGTTTATAAAGAGGGTATATTGAATTTGGATTTAACCTATTCTATAATTTCTTCAGTTCTTGTAGGAAAGAAGTTTCTTTTTGAGTTTGGCGGGCAATCATTGGATTTTGGCTTTTTGAATCCTTCTTTATCATCGATAGAATGGAAGGGAAGCCAGATACCGGTAGAAGAATTTGTAAGCGATGCCATTACTCCTGTATTTGAGGCTATCGGCAGACGTCTGGGCGGTTCCCTTTGTGTGGAACTCGTTTCGGAAGCTTCCGTACATCTGAATATAAAGCCAGAGGGAGTGGGTGACGTCATCACAGTTCCGGGAAGGCATGGCCTTTGTAACCCGAATAATGGTTTTGCTTATTTTGTGACAGACCAGGACGGTGCATCGTGGTTGACTGAAAAGATAATGGGAAGTTCATTCTTTAAGTATAATCTCTTCTTTTCTTCCATCAATGATTATTTCTATTTCGTACCTGTCTTTTATTTGAAAGATGTTCAGAACGAGCTGAAACTAGCCTTTGATACTCCGGTCAATTCTTTCTTTTATGGCTTGCTGTTTGAGTGGTTGGAAAATGTGGGAATGACGGAACTTTCTTCAGAGGAAATGGAAAAGGCATATAAACTGGCTCACTTACTTCAAGATAAAACGATAAGATATATCCGATTGACGGGAACAGCCATTGAATAAACTTGTATAATAGTTCTTTTTTGTATGAAGACAGTTAAATTTCTTTTTGTTTTACTTTTTATCCTGAGCACTCCGTTGCAGCTTTTCGGTCGAGGTGCGGAGTCGGCTGACGACTTGCTGCGCATCATTCACAAAGTGAACCGTCACTGGCAGGAAAACAACTCTCCGCAAGTACGTTCTTTTTGGGACAATGCTGCCTATCACACGGGCAATATGGAGGTCTATGAATTGACCGGTAACACCCCTTATCTGAAATATTCCACCGATTGGGCGGAATACAACCATTGGAAAGGAGCCGCTTCGGACAATAAGGCGGAGTGGAAATACGGTTATGGCGAGACTCCGCAGTATGTGCTCTTCGGCGATTGGCAATGTTGCTTCCAGACCTATGCCGATTTGTATGGCATCCGGGGTGATGACCGGAGGATAGCCCGTGCCCGTGAAGTGATGGAGTATCAGATGGGGACTGATAAAAATGACTACTGGTGGTGGGCTGATGGGCTTTATATGGTGATGCCCGTGATGACCAAACTGTATAGAATCACGAAAAATCCTCTTTATCTGGAAAAGTTGTACGAATACTTTTCGTATGCAGACAGTGTGATGTACGACCCGGAAGCAGGGTTGTACTACCGTGACGGCAGCTTTGTCTATCCCAGGCATTCCATCCTCGGCGGCAAGAAGGACTTCTGGGCGCGTGGTGACGGCTGGGTACTTGCCGCTTTTGCCAAGGTGTTGCAGGATTTGCCGGAAACCGACAAACATCGCCAGCTTTATATCGACAGGTATCTTGCGATGGCCGGAGCTTTGGTCAAATGCCAGCATCCCGATGGATACTGGACCGTAGCCTGCTCCAGCATGATTTTGCTCCGGGACCGGAAACAAGCGGTACGGCTTTCTTCGCTTATGGATTGCAATGGGGTATCAATAACGGCCTGCTCGATGGCGTAGTTTATCAACCGGTGGTAGACAAGGCTTGGAAATATCTGTCCACCGTAGCCTTACAACCCGATGGCAGTGTAGGATATGTGCAGCCCATCGGTGGAAGCGCCATTCCCGACCAGGTGCTGAGTGCAGGCTCTACGGCA
>ENA-ORTZ01001184-ORTZ01001184.1-human-gut-metagenome-genome-assembly--contig:-NODE-1184-length-16193-cov-3.160429_pt1 | contig 16193 bp, 13 predicted proteins | sample MGYA00242075_ERZ509199 | MGnify/ENA primary metagenome ERZ509199 (study PRJEB26280, sample SAMEA2338824) | human gut metagenome | biome: human gut; feature: human-associated habitat; material: faeces...
AGCTGCCCGCCTTCTACACCCGCAAGTCCGGCTTCGGCGTGGATTATGAGCTGGATACCCCGGAGGAGTTGGCCGCTGCCTTCCATGCCGAGCGTGAGTTGGGCATGAAGAACGGTATGCTGGTCACCAACCCCATCCCGGAGAAGTACTCCATGGATCACAAGGTCATCGACAAGGCCATCGAGCAGGCGCTGGCCGAGGCTAAGGAGAAAGCCGAAAACGCCGATCGTTCCAAGTCAGCCTTCCTTGCCAACATGAGCCATGAGATCCGTACTCCATTGAATGCCATCGTTGGTTTCTCCGAACTGCTGGCTGCTGCCACCGAGGAAAAGGAAAAGCAGAAATATCTGGAAATACTCCATACGAATAGTGAACTCCTATTGCAATTGGTGAATGACATTCTCGATTTATCGAAGATTGAGGCTGGTACATTAGAGTTTGTGTATTCCGACGTAGACATCAACCTGCTGCTGGCCGATCTGGAACAGTTGTTCCACATGAAGATCGGTTATGATTCGCCTGTACAGATAATTACCGAGGCCGGATTACCCTCATGCATGGTTCATTCCGACCGGAACCGTATCGCCCAGGTTGTATCCAATTTTGTTTCTAATGCAATCAAGTTTACCACAGAAGGCAGCATTCGTATCGGATATAAGCCTTGCGAGAATGGACTTCGGTTTTATGTCACCGATACTGGTTCGGGCATTTCAGCAGATAAGCTGGGAGGTGTATTCGACCGTTTCGTACGTCTGCAGAGTGATAAAAACGGCACCGGGCTGGGACTTTCCATCTGTAAGACGATTGTGAATAAACTGGGTGGGGAAATCGGAGCTGAATCGGTGGTAGGCCAGGGGAGTACTTTCTGGTTTACCTTGCCCGAACATTCGGATATCAAACCTAAGGTAATTATTGAAAAAGAACAGGAGAGACCGTCTTCTGTTGTGTCGGTTCCTGCCGCGGGGGTAAACGGTGATAAGAAACTGACAGTATTGGTGGCAGAAGATATGGAAGATAATTATCGCCTTTGTGAAGCCATCCTTGCTTCCCGTTACGAACTCTATTGGGCACATAATGGTGAAGAAGCCATTTCCCTTTTCCTGAAAAACCAGCCCGATATCATCTTGATGGATATTCGTATGCCCGAGGTGAACGGTTATGAAGCTACGGAGGCTATCCGGCAAATGTCGGCTACTGTGCCTATCATTGCTCTCACAGCCTTTGCTTACGAAGAAGACCGCCAAAAGATTATGCAGAGTGGCTTTACCGATTTCCTGACGAAGCCTATTTCATCGAGAATCTTGTTGGGAAAACTGGAATCCTTAAAAAAGATTTAAGAAACATTCTATACCGGATTTATGTTGTATTTTTGCAACCTCTAATTTAATGTATGTATCTGCATGACTGCAAAGAACGACGATTATTTTCATTTGGGCCTTACTGATCAAGAAGTCCTCCAAAGCCGGGAGAAACATGGTGTTAACCTGCTGACGCCACCCAAGCGTCCTTCTCTCCTCAAACTCTATCTGGAAAAATTTGAAGATCCTGTTGTACGGGTATTACTCGTTGCGGCTGTGTTCTCCCTTATCATCTCGATTATTGAGAATGAATATGCTGAAACCATCGGTATCATAGCTGCTATCCTGCTGGCAACCGGCATTGGTTTCTATTTTGAATATGATGCGAACAAAAAGTTTGATTTGCTGAATGCTGTCAATGAAGAGACTTTGGTAAAGGTGATTCGTAATGGGCGCATTCAGGAGATTCCCCGTAAGGATGTGGTAGTCGGTGATATTATGGTACTGGAAACTGGTGAGGAGATCCCTGCCGATGGAGAACTGATAGAAGCCATCTCCTTACAGGTGAATGAATCGAACCTGACCGGAGAGCCGGTAATTAATAAAACAACGGTAGAGGCGGATTTTGATGAAGAAGCTACGTATGCCTCCAATCTGGTGATGCGTGGCACGACTGTGGTCGACGGTCACGGATCGATGAAAGTACTTCGTGTGGGAGATGCCACGGAGATTGGGAAAGTGGCACGTCAGAGTACGGAGCAGAGCACGGAACCTACGCCCCTTAATATCCAGTTGACTAAGCTGGCTAACCTGATAGGTAAAATCGGTTTTACCGTAGCGGGGCTTGCTTTCCTTATTTTCTTTATAAAAGATGTAGTACTCTATTTTGATTTTGGAGCTTTGAATGGCTGGCATGACTGGTTGCCGGTGTTGGAGCGTACCCTGAAATACTTCATGATGGCAGTCACCTTGATTGTGGTCGCCGTCCCCGAAGGGTTACCTATGAGCGTAACGCTCAGTCTGGCCCTGAATATGCGCCGTATGCTTGCCACCAATAATCTGGTTCGTAAGATGCACGCTTGCGAAACGATGGGAGCCATTACCGTGATTTGTACAGATAAGACCGGTACGTTGACGCAGAACCTGATGCAGGTGCACGAGCCTAACTTCTATGGTTTGAAGGATGGCGGGAAGCTGGCAGATGACGATATCAGCAAATTGATAGCAGAGGGAATCAGTGCTAACTCGACTGCTTTTCTTGAAGAGACGGGAGAGGGAGAAAAGCCAAAAGGGGTGGGCAATCCCACTGAGGTTGCTTTGTTGTTGTGGCTGAACGGTCAGAACCGTAACTATCTTGAACTCAGAGAAAGGGCGCAGGTACTCGACCAATTGACGTTCTCTACCGAGCGTAAGTTTATGGCTACTTTGGTGAAGTCTCCGCTGATAGGCAAGAAAGTGCTATATATAAAAGGTGCGCCTGAGATTGTGCTTGGCAAATGCAAAGAGGTGATTCTTGACGGTCGTCGTGTGGATAGTGTGGAATACCGTTCCACTGTCGAAGCGCAGTTGCTGAGTTATCAGAATATGGCTATGCGTACACTTGGTTTTGCATTCCGCATAGTAGAGGACAACGAACCGGACGATTGTGTGGCCCTTGTGTCGGAAAACAACTTGAACTTCCTTGGTGTGGTTGCTATTTCCGATCCTATACGTCCCGATGTACCCGCAGCGGTGGCTAAGTGCCAGTCGGCAGGTATCGGTATTAAGATTGTTACCGGAGATACTCCGGGCACAGCAACTGAGATTGCACGCCAGATCGGATTGTGGAAACCGGAAGATACGGAGCGTAACCGTATAACGGGAGTTGCTTTCGCCGAACTGAGCGATGAAGAAGCCCTGAATAGAGTGATGGATCTGAAAATCATGTCCCGCGCCCGTCCTACCGACAAGCAGCGCCTGGTGCAGTTGCTCCAGCAGAAAGGAGCCGTAGTAGCTGTGACCGGTGACGGAACCAATGATGCCCCGGCACTTAATCATGCACAGGTGGGACTTTCAATGGGTACCGGAACTTCCGTAGCCAAAGAGGCCAGTGATATCACCTTACTCGATGATTCTTTCAACAGTATCGGAACCGCCGTGATGTGGGGGCGTTCGCTGTACAAGAACATCCAGCGTTTCATTGTATTCCAGTTGACCATTAACTTTGTGGCACTTCTCATCGTATTGCTCGGTTCTATTGTAGGAACGGAGTTGCCGCTGACTGTTACTCAAATGTTATGGGTAAACCTCATTATGGATACGTTTGCCGCATTAGCTCTGGCCTCTATTCCGCCAAGCGAAAGCGTTATGAATGATAAACCACGCCGTAGTACTGATTTTATTATCAGCAAAGCGATGCGGCAAAATATATTCGGTGTCGGTACAGTCTTTCTGGTGGTGCTGATGGCAATGATATATTACTTCACAAATGCCGATGGAGGAATGACGGTACAGCGGTTGACCGTTTTCTTCACCTTCTTTGTGATGCTCCAGTTCTGGAACCTGTTCAACGCCCGTGTGTTTGGCACTACCGACTCAGCATTCAAAGGTCTTGCGAAATCATACGGTATGGAGCTGATAGTACTGGCTATTCTGGGCGGACAGTTCCTCATTGTACAGTTCGGTGGGGCTGTATTCCGTACAGAGCCGCTTGACTGGCAAACATGGCTTATCATCATCGGTTCTTCCTCTCTCGTCTTATGGATTGGTGAACTGATCCGCTTTGTCAAACGTTTAACTCAGAAATGAAATAAGAGGGGTCTCACCCCATCCTTTCTCAAAGGAAGAGGGGATGGGGTGAGACCTTAAAACAATATAGAGATGAAAAGAAAAGGAATTAAAAACCTTATTTTTGATTTTGGTGGTGTATTGATCAATCTCGACCGTCAGCGTTGTGTGGAGAACTTCCGGAAGTTGGGATTAGAGAAAGTAGACGAATTGTTAGGTATGTATTCTCAGCAAGGGATCTTTATGCAGCATGAAAAAGGATTGATCTCGTCGGCTGAATTTCGTGAGAATATCCGTGGGCTGCTCACAAAAAAAGTGACTGACGAGCAAATCGATGCTGCCTGGAATAGTTTTCTGGTAGATATCCCTCGCTTTAAACTCGACATGTTGCTGAAGCTCCGCGAAAAATATGTGGTCTATCTGCTGAGCAATACCAACGAGATACATTGGAAGTGGGCATGCGAGCACGCATTTCCGTATCGGGGCTTCCGTGTGGAAGACTATTTTGAGAAGATGTACCTTTCGTATGAAATGAAAATGGTGAAGCCTGCCGAAGAGATTTTCCGGGGGGTACTTGAAGACGCAAACCTTGATCCGCACGAAACTTTTTTCATTGATGACTCCGAGGCCAACTGCCAGGGAGCCCAGGCATTGGGTATCTCTACTTATACGGTAAAACCCGGTGAAGACTGGAGGCCACTTTTTGCCGGAGATAAATAATTTAGAAGACATAGCATGCAGATAATCCATAATATACCGGCATTTACACCCGAACCTTGTGTAGCTACCATCGGCTTTTTCGACGGAGTACATACAGGGCATCGTTTCCTGATCAAGCAAGTCAGAGAGCTGGCTGCCGCTCGTGGATTGCGCTCTGCATTAATTACCTTCCCTGTTCATCCCCGTAAGGTGATGAAAGCGGATTATCGTCCGGAACTGCTGACTACTCCGGAAGAAAAGCGGACACTGCTCGAGGAAACAGGGGTGGACTATTGTTTCATGCTTGACTTTACGCAGGAAGTATCGCGCCTGACTGCCCGCGAGTTTATGTCTGATCTTTTAAGAGACCGTTATCGGGTGCAGACACTCGTCATCGGCTATGACCATCGCTTTGGGCACAACCGTAGTGAAGGTTTCGAAGACTATTGCCGTTATGGCTCCGAGATGGGCATAGAGGTAATTCGCGCCCGTGCCTGTGTGTGTGATGATCTTCATGTAAGCTCTTCCGTCATTCGCAAGATGCTGCATCAGGGTGAAGTCGATATGGCGTCCCGTTGTCTGGGTTACGACTATTTTCTGGATGGTACGGTGGTGAGTGGCTATCAAGTGGGACGTAAGATCGGATTTCCTACAGCCAACCTCAGTGTGGACGATCCTGATAAGTTGATTCCTGCCGATGGTGTTTATGCGGTTCATGTCACATTCGATGGGCGTACCTATAACGGTATGTTGAATATCGGTACCCGCCCCACGATAGGAAATGGTCCCGAGCGTTCGATAGAAGTGAACATCCTTCATTTCCATTCAAATATTTACGATAAGTTTATCCGTATTTCTTTTGTGAAGTATCTCCGTCCGGAACTGAAGTTCGATGGGATTGATGGGCTGATAGCTCAACTTCATCGGGATGCGGCCGAAGTAGAAGCTCTTTTGGGGAATAAGCAAAATGTCAATTGACATTTTGTATTTTCTGTTTGCCCCTGAGTGAGCTATATGCGCCCCTCTTAATATCGAAAAACATGCTATATTTATTGTTTATCGATAAATAATTGTCGGATTTCTTGTTTAAGTGGAAATTAATATCAATCTTTGCATATCGAAAAACGATAAATTATTATTGAATAACATAACGAATCTCCAAAGTCAATCTTATGAGAAAGTCATTGATGAGCATTACGATGTTGGTAGTATCCATCTCTATGTTAGCTTTGTTTGTGTGTAGCTCTGTTTTGCACGGACATGGTACAAATCACCCTGCTACTGAAACGGTAGTCAATTAAAACCGTTATCTTTGTACATATTTAAAACAGAGAACCGAATGAAAACAGCGATCAAATTAATTCTTATTTATCTGGGGATCCAGCTTGTCTGTGGTGGGCTGATAGGTATTCCTTTTACTGTTGTTGCCCGTATGAATGGTGGGAATATGGATGCCACCCGGATTTCGGAGTTGACACTGGCTCCTTCGATGTTACTTTCCATGGCAGTGATGTTTTTTTATTTATGGAAAGCCCGGTACATACCTAAGGATAAAATGAGCTGGTCATTCGTTTCGTTACCGTTTCTTACGGTCACTTTTCTGATAGGCTTGTCGATGACTGTTCTGATGGACTTGTTAACTGCTGTTTTATCTTGGGTGCCTGATGTTCTGGAACAACAGTTTAATGCTTTACAGTCCGGTTGGTTGGGAATTGTGGCCATCACGTTGTTGGGACCGGTTCTTGAGGAACTTTTGTTCCGTGGTGGTGTTACTAAGGCGTTGCTTGAACGATATTCTCCCCGGAAAGCGATTTTTCTTTCCGCACTTCTTTTCGGAATATTCCATTTGAATCCGGCTCAGGTAGTTGCCGCCTTCTTCGGAGGACTGCTGTTGGCGTGGGTTTATTACCGGACGCGGAGCCTGATCCCCTGTATCCTGATACACATTGTGAATAACAGCCTTTCTGTGATATTGAGCCTGACCTATCCCGATGCGGATACGATTAGCGATGTGACCGATACTACATCTTATTACATACTGATAGCTGTGGCCGCTATGCTGTTCGTTGGCTGTTTCCTACGGATAAAGCAGGTTACGATTCCGGGAGTGTGGAGAAAGAGTGAGTGAAACTGAACTATGAAGATTGAAAAACAAGTCATAATATGAAAAGAAGATTGAACATACTATGTTTACTGGTATTTCTGGTATTCTGTTATTCGGTATTCAACATGGGGCGTGATTTCGGTCATGGCTTTTCCGAGGGCATGAAGATAAGCCATTCCGGCAATGAAAGTGTGGAACAGGCTATTAACCTTCGCATTGCTACGTTGATGCCCGAAGATTTTTCGTCGTTTAAAGATTCTGTTTACAATGAACGGACCCAATCTTATGTGCCTGTTGCTTACACACAGTTGATCACGAATGTAAAAGTGGACAGGAGCACCTGGCTGATGGTTGCGCAAGTGCTCTCCGGGCTTCTTGCCATTTTGGCCGTAATAGCATCTACGGTGCTGTTTGTGCAGTTGATTGTATCTATCAATAAATCGGATATTTTTAATTGGAAGAATGTTCGTAGGTTACGTTGGTTGGGAGTCACCCTGTTGCTGAGTTTTATTAGTGAAGCGGTGCCGGCTTTGATGAATGATTATGAACTGTCCTCAGTCTTTTCATTATCCGGCTACTCTATGGAGACAAGTATTGACTCTGTGATGCTGGTCATTTTAGGACTGGTTTCGCTGATTGTAGGCGAAGTATTCGCCATCGGGTTAAAGATGAAAGAGGAGCAAGACCTTACTATCTGAATCCGGACACTGAAAAATTAATGGAATTATGGCTATAATAGTAAACCTTGACATTATGATGGCCCGAAGAAAGATATCTTTGGGGGAGTTGGCGGAGAAGATAGATATTACACCTGCCAACCTTTCTATCCTGAAAACGGGAAAGGCCAAAGCGATTCGTTTTTCTACCCTTGAGGCAATCTGCAAAGTACTCGATTGCCAACCGGGGGATATTCTGGAATATCAAGTGGATGAAAAAGATCCTTGATTTGCCACAGCGGACCTTCTGTGTGTCCACTGTGGCGATATAGAATGAGGAGATTAACCTTTTGTCCCTTTGGCTTTGAATGCCAATGCGTACATTCGCATTTGTTTTACCATTGATAGCAGACCGTTGCTGCGGGTGGGCGATAAATGATCTTTCAGCCCGATGCGGTCGATGAAGTAAAGTTCCGAATTCAGAATCTCGTCCGGTGTATGTCCCGAAACAACTTTTATCAGCAGGGCGATAATACCTTTTACGATCAGTGCATCACTTTCTGCTTTGAAGATTACCTTTCCATCTACCTCGTCTGCCTGAAGCCACACACGGCTCTGGCAACCTTCAATCAAATTCTGTTCCGTTTTATATTTCTCGTCAAGCGGTTCTTGTTCGTTTCCTAAATCGATAAGCAACTGGTAGCGGTCCATCCAGTCGTCAAAGTCACTGAACTCGGCAATGACTTCGTCTTGTAATTCGTTGATTGTCATATTGAATAATTATTTCTCGTTATAGATAACTTCCAGTACGGTCTGTCCCACGGCTTTGAGTGTCGATTTGTCGATAACATCCATGTTGTCGTTTACGGTATGCCAAGTCGGTCCGAAGCTGGACAGTTCACAATTTTCGTCGTTCGGAATGATGTCGATAGTCGGGATACCGGCCAGCCGATTGATAAACAGATGGTCGTCAGTGATCTGCCCACCTGTTTCGTTAATAAAGTAACGTCCGTAACCGGCGTCGTTAGCCTTCTTCCATACCTTTTTGTTGATTCCACGGGCAAACTTCTCCGAGTACACCTCCTTAAAGAAAGTGGCATCTTTGCCGCCTACCATATCGAGCAAGATACCGAAACGGGCATTATAGCCTTCCACATGCGGATTGCGTGCCCAATATTGTGCACCGAGACACCATTGCTCCTCTAAATGCTCTCCTTTATAGAATTGGGGAGCGCCATAATCTTCTGCGTCCAAAAAGATAATATCGATTCCCAGTTCCGGTTGCTGCTGATTGATCAGTCGGGCTATTTCAAGCAACACGCCCACACCGCTCGCTCCGTCGTTGGCACCCAATATTGGTGTGTGGTGATTCTTCTCGTTGGGATCATTGTCTGCCCACGGACGTGTATCCCAGTGTGCAAAAAGGGCAATGCGTTTTTTGCTTTCGGGCTTGAATGAACCGATGATATTGCGTGCTTTCAGCAGCGTGCCGTCATAGGCGGGCAGTTCCACATTCTGGTTAGTCACTTTGGCCCCATGTTCTGCCAGCTTAGCAGCCAGATATTCTCCACATGCTGCATGTCCTTTACTGTTCGGATTGCGAGGGCCGAAGTCCACTTGTGCCTGTATGTATTTATAGGCGCTGTCTGCATCGAATTGTGGTGCTTTCACGGTTATATTCTTTTCAGGCTCCTGAACTGAATTGGTTTTGTTGTTGTTCGTTCCGCAAGAAAAGGCGGATAACAAAATAAAAGCTGTCAGTAATAGCATAGAATTTCTTTTCATAATTATGCTTTTGGGGTTAAGGCCTCAAAATTAGTCATTTTCGCAGTAGGGTAGGTCAGATAGGAGGGTTTATTAACAATTCTACTCCTTTCTTTCCGGATATAAGTTCTACTTCCGCCCCATTGATCAGTGGCAGATTTTCCGTTACATGCCCTACGGGGAAATCAAAGCAGATCGGATAATTATACTCTTCTACCAGATCGAAGAGTGCACCATAAAGGTCTTTCTTTATGGCACGATCTTCTTCGTATTCGGTAAACTGTCCGATGATAAGGCCTGACAACTTCTCAAGTACGCCCCCTAATTTCAGGTTATACATCATGCGCTCGATGGCATAAGGACGTTCGCCCACGTCCTCGATAAACAGGATTGTCCCTTCGGGAGGTATGTCGTATGGAGTTCCCCGAAGGCCGTGGAATACTGCCATATTGCCACCACGCAGAATACCCTTGGCTGTGCCGAGTCGGTTCAACTTGTGACGCTTACATTTATATGCAGGCAGTTTACCGAAAAGTATATCCCTCAGGTACAGTGAACACGGATCGTCGGCCGCTTCTACTGCGAGATGGCGTGCCATAGGAGCATGTAACGAAGCAAACCCGTTGTACTGAAACAGATTATGGAGCACTGTGATATCACTGAATCCGATTATCCACTTCGGGTGTTCGCGGAAACGGGTGAAGTCGAGCCGTTCAATAAGATGAACCGCTCCGTAGCCGCCACGGCTACATAAAATCGCCTTAATTTCTTTGTCATCCATTGCTGTCTGAAAGTCCGAAGCGCGCTGCCGGATGGTGCCGGCATAACATCCCCAGGAGCTACGGACGTGTTTCCCCATTTCAGGGACCAGTCCCCAAGACGCCAGTTGCGTCTTGGCACCTCTCAGAAACATATTGTCTATCTTGCCCGAAGGCGATACGATGGCAACTTTATCGCCTTCGTGCAGGAATGGAGGGAATTGTATCTTCATTCAGTGAATTTGTTTTAGTTTATTTCTTCTGGTAGAATTTTACCCAGTCTACATGCATTTCTACAGGAAGTTCTTTCGGGTCTACAGCTCCTACCCACGAGCCACCCAGTTGCATGTCGATCAGCAGATAGAAAGGCTGATCGAAGGGAAATTGCCCTTCTTTGTCTGTTTCGATGCGGGGATAGGTGAAAGTATGCGTATCATTGATATAGAATGCAATGCTGTCCGGATACATTTCTACCGAATATACATTGTAGTCATCGGGATTGATCGTACCTACGGAGTGTGACAACGGATTGTCTTTGATGCCCAGATTGTATGTATAGTTGGTAAGCGATTGTGTCGTGATTCAGACGTTCCATAATATCGATTTCTCCACCCATCGGCCAGGGAGCATCTACCGGAAGCATCCAGATAGCCGGCCATTCGCCGCGTGCACCGTTCAGCTTGGCACGTATCTCCAGACGCCCGTTGCTGAATGCCTTTTTCCCTTTGGTATAAATCCCTCCGGTCAGATAGGGTGCTGTGTCATTGGGCTGGCTGTAATTGATGATACCCCGCAGCACCATATTGCCGTCACGCATATCGAAACAAGAGTCGAAGTCTGTCATATAGTTATTCCAGTCCGATTTGCCACGTGGTATTTTGCTCCATACCTGTGGGTCAAAGCCTGTTTTTTGGTCGAAATTATCTTCCCAAACCAATGTCCACTGGTCAGACGAATGACGTTGGCACGATGAAAAGCCTGAACTGATACACAGCAGGCAGAAAAGAGCGAGAAAAGTTTTTGTTTTCATGGTTCTGTTTGATTATAGGTGTTTAACAGGATACAAATTTACATTAAAAAACGAAATTACCTGCATCCGTAGAAATGAAAGCGTTGTATAATATCAAAATGTTATCCGGTTTACCCATTTTTTCAGTATACCATGATGTACTTCTCGATCCTTTTTCTGATATTTGCTAAAAATCTAACGTTATGGAACCTATTAGAAACTTCGACCAACTGACAGAACACCTAAAAACCTTAAACCGACGGAAACGGATTGCCGTTGTCTGTGCCAATGATCCGAATACAGAATATGCCATTGCCCGTGCACTTGACGAGGGTATTGCAGAATTTCTGATGATTGGTGACTCAGCCATCCTCCAAAAGTATCCTACCTTGCAAAAGTATCCGGATTATGTGAAGACCATCCATATCGAAGATCCCGATGAGGCAGCGCGTGAAGCGGTCCGCATTGTCCGGGAAGGGGGGGCCGACATTTTGATGAAAGGGATTATTAATACTGACAACCTGCTTCATGCTATTCTTGACAAGGAGAAAGGGCTACTACCCAAAGGAAAGATCCTGACTCACTTGGCTGTAATGCAGATTCCGACGTATGATAAATTACTGTTCTTTTCGGATGCGGCTGTTATTCCCCGGCCCACTTTACAACAACGTATTGAGATGGTTTGGTACGCCATCTGTACCTGCCGGAGGTTTGGGATAGAACAGCCGCGCATCTCTTTGATTCACTGTACGGAGAAGGTAAGTGCCAAGTTCCCCCATTCGCTCGATTATGTTAATATCGTGGAGTTGGCCGAAGCCGGAGAGTTTGGCAATGTTATTATTGATGGCCCGTTGGATGTTCGTACTTCCTGCGAGCAGGCCAGCGGGGATATTAAAGGAATTGTATCGCCTATCAATGGGCAGGCAGATGTATTGATATTCCCTAATATCGAGTCGGCCAATGCTTTTTATAAGTCTGTTTCATTATTTGCCAAGGCCGATATGGCAGGATTGCTGCAAGGCCCCATTTGTCCGGTGGTGCTACCGTCACGTAGTGATTCCGGACTTTCCAAGTATTATAGCATTGCGATGGCATGCCTGACGGCTTCTACCCGGTCGGCAGAGGGAGGAAGATGCTCCGAATGATGATCATAATTAAACTAAGAATATGGATAAACTGAATGCAATCCCCACTTCCCCTTCTGCAAGGAATGGACAGAGTGAAAGGGTCCTTGTTATCAATCCCGGTTCCACTTCAACAAAGATTGCCGTTTATGAAGACGAAACTCCTTTGTTGGTACGCAACATCCGCCATACAGTAGAAGAGTTGTCTGCCTTCCCCCAGGTGATCGACCAGTTTGAGTTTCGTAAATCACTTGTCCTCCGGGAGTTGGAGGCAAATGATATTCCTTTCCAGTTCGATGCTGTCATTGGACGCGGAGGTTTGGTGAAGCCTATTCCCGGTGGAGTTTATGAGGTTAACGAAGCTATGAAGCGGGATACCCTCCATGCCATGCGTACGCATGCCTGCAATCTGGGAGGTTTGATAGCCGATGAATTGGCCGCAGCTTTACCCGGGTGCCGGGCGTTTATTGCAGATCCGGGTGTGGTGGACGAACTGGAAGAGGTTGCCCGCATTACCGGTTCGCCCTTGATGCCGCGTATCACTATCTGGCATGCACTGAATCAGAAAGCTATTGCCCGTCGTTATGCTGCCGAACATGGCACTCGTTATGAAGATCTTGATTTGATTGTCTGCCATTTGGGAGGAGGCATTTCCGTTGCGGTCCATCGTCGTGGGCGTGCAGTCGATGCCAATAATGCATTGGATGGAGAAGGTCCTTTCTCACCCGAAAGAGCCGGAACTCTTCCCGCCGGACAACTGATAGACCTCTGTTTCAGCGGGAAATTCACCAAAGATGAATTGAAGAAACGAATTTCGGGTCGTGCTGGGCTTACCGCCCATTTGGGAACTACTGATATTCCTGCCATTATTCAGTCCATTGAGGCAGGTGATGACCATGCCCGGTTGGTGCTCGATGCCATGATCTACAATGTGGCTAAAAGTATCGGTGCTGCCTCTACTGTTTTGTATGGAAAGGTAGACGCCATCCTGCTGACCGGAGGCATTGCCTATTCTGATTACGTAATTTCCCGTTTAAGGGAACGTATCTCTTTTCTTGCTCCTGTCTTCGTGTATCCGGGAGAAGATGAGATGGAGGCTTTGGCATTGAATGCTTTGGGTGCTTTAAGGGGAGAACTTCCGGTACAGGTTTATCAGTGATGGGCGGAGCTTGATGTAGTATAGGTGTTTGTGCAGAGCCAGAAAGCCCGTTCTTTAAAGTGTCAGGCTCACTGGCTTCTGGTCCCATTTGGTAAACTCACTAAAGATTGCGAACACATCGGACAGAAACACCGGACTGCCTGTTACCGTTACCGTCTACGAAGACGTCATTATTGCGGATGTAAAGACCGTAGCCTGAATTGCCGTTGAGGTCACTACTCCAGTAGTAGCTGCCTGTGCCATCGGTATAAGTGGTAGCAGCAGTACCACTACCTTTGTTGCCGTCTCGCCAGCCTGCAGCAGGCAAAAATAGACCGATCGAGCTATTCATAAACCACATACCTTGGGTACCGTTATACTTTACCAATTGCTTGTTACTACAGCGGGAGAGACTTGTGAATTCATTTCTTGTTGGAGTACGCCAACCGCTACCGTATTTACTTTCGTCAAGACGTGTACAAGGATCGACAGCACCATAACCTGTATAACCGGATGATACGTATACATTCTTCCATATATAATAGTAACCGTAATCGGTAGTAGAAGAAGCCCATGTCAGATTGTAGTTGCTTTGGGAATTGAGATTACCTTCAGCCCATCGGAGTTTTGATAAGATGGTCTTATCGTTTGCTGTACACCCATTTTGTGTGAGATTAATATCACCGTAGGGTACATTAATTCCGATGGCTTTCTTAAACTGTATTTTCATCGTATAGCTTTTTCCCTCTTTCAGTTGCACGCTTTGGGTGGAGGTGATTTCCGTATTGTTGGGCACGGTCCGTCCGCTTATTGTCAGCGTATTGAAATGCACTGTAATGGTCCTGGCCCCTGCAAACGGAACCATGCGTATGGTTGTACTCAGGGTCGTGTTCGGACTGAATGCCGCCGTATTATTCGTGTTGGCGGCTACCACATTGGTCGAAGGACCGATCTTCCACGATGTGGAATTTCCCCCTTGCTTTACGTATACACCCGTGCAATTGCTGATTGTATTGCTTGGAAATCCGGTAGGACTGATGGTAATCGTCAATTTACATAGCTTCTGGCCGAAGCTCACCGGAAGAAGATTGTGGCTGAGGCTGTTTACATTCGTTATATCTCCGGAATCGAAGGTCATGAAGTCCTTGCTCATGTTAGGGATAGACACTGTGCTACTGTTGTAGGTATATGATGCGGGCATAGTTCCCAAGTCGGCAGCTGTAGCGGTATTAAAGGAGTAACCCACCACGCGTATCGTTCCCGAGCGTGTCAGCAATTTCCCTTGTTTGAGTACAGGAGTGCCCGTACCATTTGAGGTGTAATCGGCCGCCGACTGGAAGACATAGTTATTTCCGGACTTCCGGAAAACAATCAGCCGGAAATAAACTCCCGCAGGCACTGTTGCACGGGTATTTGCACGGGGTAGGGTATCTTCCGTCAGTTCCATCGAGGCTATCCGGGGACCTTCATAGTCCGGTTGCTCTCCTGTACGTGTGGGGGAGAAAGCTTTTACCCCCACACATTCGGCGATCAAGGGAGGATGGCTACGGGTCGAAGCGTCGTTAAAAGAGGAAGAATGATAGTCGTTGTTATCTGCCAGACTGATATGGATGGGGATTAGCTCGTCGGCAGTATCCCCGCTGTCAGCAGACAGGGGAGTCATTCTGTCATCTTCTGCACATCCTGTTATCGAAAGGCACAAACACAGCCATAAGGCTTTACCGAGACACTCTCGCATAATAAAAGTTCTATTCATATACTAAGATATTAAAGTGAATAATCGTATCAAAGACACATTGCGGACTTATACATTCTCGTATAGGTCCGGAAAGGCTGTTTGATACCACTTTTATTATGCGTAAGTTTGTGTATTACAATTAGATATAACGTCTTGGAAAATACAATCGTGTTTCAAAAGACGTTCGTTTTATGGAACACGATTTTTGCTTCCTACACAGAATGTAAGAGAGAGAGATAAAAGATTGATAATTAAAACAATGTGGAAATATTTGCACAGATGAAAAACACACCTTATCTTTGTTCCATAAAACGAACGTCTTTTGAAACACTCTATGATGGGTAATATGTTTGTTATTAATCTATTATAGACTTATTGTTTAGGTTTTCGGGGATTTTTTCTATTGATTTTATTTTTAATAGAAAAGGGACAAAGCCCCCCGACTTTGCCCCTTCCAATCTTTTTTCCCGTAACTAATACGAAGAAAACACCACTAATTAAAATTTATACCTTTGTGTGTCAGAAATTTCTTCCGGTGTCCCACCACAGGCGAGTGCCGCAATTATCGGCTCCACCCAAAGCATTTACCAGTTGAGTATATTGTTCCGGGTTTGTTGTTTTGATACCTACGAAGAAGTTCAGTCGGCGTGGCCCGATGCCGGTGTCTACTGTACCCTCACTCTGATTAACCAAAACAGGGAATAATTTCGGATAACCTGTACGACGTTGTTCTGCCCAAGCTTCTCCTCCTTCCGGATACATGGCCAGCCATTTTTGTGTAATGATACGTCCCAGTTTATCTTCATTGCTGGCAGCATCGTCCCATTTTGGGGTCAGCGTATTGACAGCTTTCACATTATTCTCCGCTTTGAAAGCATCTATGTAGTCTGCAGGTTTCTTCTCGCTTTCCAGGTAAGCTTCTGCTCCTGCAGCACCCCATTGGGTAAATGATGCTTTTACACCTTTTTCATAACAATCCTTGACGGACTCACTACTCCACCCCCTCAGAGCTGCTTCGGCACGCAGGAACCATATTTCGGCAGGAGTCATTAGTATGGCGTCAGTTTGCTGGGTGATAGTGCTTTTGGAATGTCCGTTGTAGTTCTGGTGATTGAAACCCGTTCCCTGGCGGATTCCTT
>ENA-ORTZ01001199-ORTZ01001199.1-human-gut-metagenome-genome-assembly--contig:-NODE-1199-length-15903-cov-3.040510_pt1 | contig 15903 bp, 16 predicted proteins | sample MGYA00242075_ERZ509199 | MGnify/ENA primary metagenome ERZ509199 (study PRJEB26280, sample SAMEA2338824) | human gut metagenome | biome: human gut; feature: human-associated habitat; material: faeces...
AGAATACATGCCTGTCACGCATGGGGTCACGGGTTCGAGTCCCGTACGCACCGCAGATATTAATAATAATTTTATATAATCCTCTGTTTTATCAAAGAAAACAGAGGATTTTTAGTATATCTATCAAAATACAGAATTAAAAGCACCAAAGCCTTCCTTATTGCATTCAAAAACCGACACGACTAATACAAAAGCAAACCACCTATCCGGAAATTAAAAAATAACTTTTGCCCAGCATATTTAAATACATGCCGAACAAAAGTCATTCATAGCAGACTACATCACGCACAAAAACAATCAATTCGCTTCCATTTGCTTATCAAACGCTTGTTGAATCAACTCCATGATATCATCCAATTCATTCATATTCGAAATACCGACTTCTACATCGCCATTGCCCCATCGTCCCAAGTTGGATACATCTTTGCACAAACCTTTTGGATCAAGTATATCTGCAAATGCTACATTTAGAGAAAGACGCAACCGGGATTTCTGAGGCACGACATCCACAAAATTAGTATAAGCCTTAAAGGCAATATACAACTTCTTGAGTTCCTCCTTTACGGAAGGATCTATATTCATGATCCTTCTGCGCAAGGCCTGAAACAGAGTAAGTATGTCTCCCTTCAGATATTCATAGTGCTCCAACGTATACTCTGCAGAATCTCTCTCCGCAGATCTATAAACTTCGAGTGTCTCCGGCGATAATAACGGAAATCTCCATATTTCTTTAGCTTTCTCAGCCAATTGCCCCGCACGCACAAGTATCTGCTCTTCATTCCACGAACTGATTTTCCTCAGATATGAATTGAGGCGAATAGGAGAATCGTCGAAACCTCCCTCCATACTCTTCTTTTCTTGGAACGGACGATCACTCAATTCCGAATTATAACCTGTCAGAGTCAGATTACCAAGTGTGTGTAAATATTTACCCTGGACTTCTACCCAACCTTCCCCTAACATTTCTTGCCACTCGTGTGATAGATTAGGATTTTGGGGCATAACATGCTCGATGGTATAATCAGAAATATTCACCATCTCCTTACGCTGAAAATTTTCCAACCGATTTAAAAGGTAGTTCCTGTTACGGAAATTATAAACATCTTTGGTTTGTAGGAAAGTAGTGAACTCCGTATCGTTCGGAAAGCGCTTATAACTATCCAGCAATAGGAATGCAGCTTTCAGGCCATCCATATAATTCGCTTTATCGAATGACTTATAGAGAGTAGCGAACGTCTTATTCAGGCTATTTGTCGGTATGCCGCAAATGGCGCGTCTGAACACATAATTCTCAACCAGACAAAGAGCTTCGTAGAACTCGTCCCTACTGATAACTTCGTTGACATAATCGTTGTACAACGGTAATAAAAACGGGTAACTAACGTCAACCCTCAACTGGCTGATGCGTTTGAAAGCCCCGCAAAGCTGCTTATCCGGCTCTTTGTGAAGCACCATGTTGACGTAATATCCGGAATAAGTATAAATGTCTTTGACTACTTCGCTGATCGTATCGGGAGCTTTACCCCCTATCACATAGGCCTTGAAAGCATCGTACACCATATCGATACGAGGAATGGTGCCTGTCTTCACTGATAAGTAATCGCGCATGAAGCTATTAAACAGCGCCGCATATTCACTACCATATCCTTGTTCCATAGGGTACCAATAAGATTCATAAAGTGAGGTCTGCAAGTGAACTTCTTGTCCCATCAGAACGTAATTGCGAATCAAGTCGGCTTGTGATAAATCAAGTCCCGTACTGTTCATACTTTCAAATATCAATTGTGGGTTGTCCTTCTCCTTTTCAAGAGCCACATCCACAACAAACAGTCGCTGTACCCCGCTATAAATAGCTACCACATTCTCCTTGTTTATCTTACTTTTAAAGAAGTCATAGTTTTCAATGATGCGTTGTGACATCCCCTCGGACTGAGGAATCCCCTTCAATAAATTTATATAGGTATCTTTATCTCTCCGGGTCAGCAGAAGTTTATACCGCAATTCATTATCTTCTTCCGGGTTAATCAGATAATAGTTCTGAAGTTTAGTGAAGCTGGTATCTATCTCTACTGCATTCTCTTTTATAAAATCGGCAATAGCCGCTATCAGCAAAGAGACGGTGGTCAAGCGCTGCTGTCCATCAATAACCAGAAGTTTAGGCACATCGGACACTGTATGTATACTCTCCTGAAAATAAACGATAGAACCGATAAAGTGCCCCTGGACGGCAGAATCGTTGCTAATACGCAAAATATCATTCAACAATTGATTGCATTGAACCAGTTGCCAACTGTATGTACGCTGATAAATGGGAATCACAAACTGTCGTGGTCCCTTTATGATGCTTAAAAGATTATTGGAAGATGCTTTCATAGATTATGCTTATTTTACGATAACAAAAGTATTCTTTTTCCCGATTATAAGAGAATAAAATAGGAAAATTATCAATAGCTTCCTGTTTTTGTCCGTTCATTGACCAATAATATTTCTCACTACCTTTGATTGAACATAATAGAGACAGAGCTTAATGATTGTCCACAATTTAACAAGGGAGTTAGTTTCCATGATAAAACTACAAAATTTAAAAAGGAACTTAAAACTCTGATTAAAACACGGGACAAGTGCACGAAGGACTTGAGAATCTTCTTGTTCGTAGACGATATTAATCGATACTCTGAGAAGAAAATCATCCAATCGATCGATTCTTAACTCAGAATATTCTATTACCGATATTTAATAGCAAAGAATTTACTAATCAATCAGTATAATAAGATACATCGAGAGAATATCTGGATCAGCAGCAAATATTTACGTCACTTAATCGAATTGTTAGTACTGGTCAGTAAAACTAAGGATGTATCTTTTGTCATCAGGCAAAAAGAGGAAACACAGGGAAATACGGTTGAAACATATTCCATCACTTTACTAAAAGATATCCATGTGAACCGAACAAACTACGCGATTCTATTGAATGTGCCCGATACACGGTTATAGCCTATTGAGAGCCGGCCATAGACTTGGGAAAATACATATAACTCGAAAAAAATACATTTTTTTTTGCTCACTCCTGAACAAAATTGATTTCTTCTGCGTTTATAATTATGCAAATCGGCCTGAAGCGCTTTATGCCTATGGGAATATCCATAATAGTCGCACCGTATGCCTCCCCGGCATAGACAGGTAAGATTGCATAGTAGTTTTGTCGTGTTTTATTTTGTGTTTGTGTTGTGACGGTGCTGCGATGTGAATCGAAGTACCGTTTTTTTTGTACCTACCTCTCAGAAGCTAAAAGATTTACCATAAAAGAAGCAGAATACAGAGTAACGGGTTAAATGTTCCGATGGACGAATTGTCCGTCGATCCAGAACGTGGCATGCTCAGAACGGAACTTCAGTAAAACGTATTCCGGATCAGTCGGTCCCTTTGGAAAATGGGCGATAAACCAGTCTTGCCAATACTTCTGTTTGAGTCCGGCATCCGTCACTACCTCCACTTCACCCGTCAGGGCAACGCTATTCCCTTGTTCGTAGAAACAAAGACCCGCTTTCGGGTTGCTCCGGAAATCTTTCGTTTTCACAGAATGTTCTCCGGTTGCCATCCAAATCTCAGAAATACCTTCCGAAGCAATCTTGCTCAAAGGGACAGGGCGGGGATATCCCTCTTGATTGACTGAACTGAGTATTACCGTTTCACAACCTTGCAGCAAATCTACTGCTCTTTCGTTTAATGATTTCATTGTATATGATATTTAGATTGATAATCCCTGCAAATATAAGCTTGCCCACCTACCCCGGCGTTGTAAAAAAACGACTTTTACAGAATAAGAAGCAGACTAAATTTCTTACAGACATAGTTTATTTTACGCTCGCGATACAATGCCTGTACCCGAAACCAAATCCGAAACGCTTTTCTAAAGGAGATTTCCTTTATCACCCAACCGATATTTTATTTCTCAATATACGTCAGCAGCCCCTCTTGCGGTAAGGTCGGAGAGAGGAATGATTCTGCAGTACCGCCGGACAGTGTCTTGACCTCTTTCAGGAAGTGCGAAACATCGTAATATCCGGCATTCACCGCTACCGAGAGCAGGTTATTTGCCTCCGTCGTACTTTTCAGCAGATCGATCGCCTGCCTGAACTTCACAATCCGACTGTATTCTTTAGGGGTAAATCCGGTAAACAGCTTGAACCGCCGTTCCAGATGCCGTTGACACAAACAGGCATCTTCTGCCAGCAAACGGATCTCCCGCTGACCGTGGTACAAATGAATGTGGTTTACCGCAAAAACAATCTGTTTGTCCACTACATCGTGTTTGTACATCGACCGCAAAAGCACTGTCTCGATACACTGAATCCTGCTTCGCAAATCCGGAAGCTCGTAGAGTCGCTCTGTAAACGAATCATCGAACAGCTTGATTCCCAAGTCGGCACTGCCGATCCGCTGACCGGCCAACTCCTGCACGGGCAAGTCCATGAATCGGAATAATCCGCAAGGATGAAAACGAATACCAACCATGTGAACCGTTTCGGTATACGCAACCAACTCCGAATAACGTTTCATCGGTCCCACGAAAAACGAACGGCAAGACGGCATGATCCGTCCTTCGCTGCCTACCGGTTGTGTTATCCCGCCCAAAGCGAAAATCAAATCGGTACACCCGTCCGGCAGGACATTGATGCGCATCCCATACTCAGGACTTCCTCTGAACTCCCAGATTTTATCGACGTAAGGAGCCAGTAGTCCACAAGGTTGATATTCTCTATACATACTTCAATTTCGGGCAAATATAGTGAGAATCACTCACACCTGCTATTTATCCGAATACAAACCAATATGGTTTCCTTCGCTATCGGCAAAAACAGCGAAATGTCCCCTGCCTTCAGCGTCAATCTTCGTCTCGGGGATAATGACTTTCCCGCCTTTCTGCAGGACACGTTCCAGCGACTTGCCGATCTCTTCGCAATAGAAGTGAATCAATGTTCCCCGCTCCGAAGGCAGGAAATCGGGTGCCCACGACACCGCTCCCACCGCTTCGCCCTGCTCCATGAAGCAGGCCATCTTCTCCTCTTCATACTCCGAGACCGCCAATTTGATGTCCAACACTGTTTCATAAAATCCTACCGCCCGGTGGAAATCTGCCGCCGGAATCTCAAAAAACGCAATAAACTTTTCCATGTTTTTTCTATTAATAAGATGAATACTGTATGCCGGAAGTCACGTCTCCCAAGCACACCGCAAAAGTAGGCCAAAGCACCCGCCCCGGATAGTAGAAAACAGACATCATTCCTCCACAGAGAAATAATCGGAATAAGGAGCGCAAACAGCTAAGTATTCCGCCGGAGTATATCCCGAAAAGAGTTTGAACTCCTTAATCATGTGTGATTGGTCGAAGAAACCACATTCGCAGGCCAGTTGCGCAAACGAAATGCCCGGCTGGCATTGCAGGGTGTACAACGCCCGCTGTATCCGCACAATGCGCAGAAACTCCTTGGGAGTAGCGCCTACGTACTCCGCAAACACCCGCCCAAACTGCTTATTGCTCAGGCAGGCTACGTCCGCCAGTTGTGTCGTATGGATGTGCGGATGGAGGGTCACTGCCTCCAAAGCGGTCGAAACCCGCTTCAGGTTGTATTCGGGAAAAGCGTATAGACGGCTTAGCAGAAACTCTTCTATCAGGCGGATGCACGCCGCCTGATCCGGCATATCGGCTACCCGCCTGCCCAGATTAACCAACTGAGGATCGTCCGTCTCTTCGGTATTTACATTCATCCCACGAAACTCGCTGACAGGCATGTGGAGGAAAGCTTTTGCGGCAAAGGGCTGAAAAACGACTACGATCATCTCCAGCATCCCCGTAGACTCGACATCGGAATAGCCGAACGCCTGCCCGCTGATGAAAGAAGAGGGTTGCAACCGGCCTTCGGTCAGCGAAAGCAGTTGCCTCCCCCGGTGAAAAACCATCTGGACGCACCCCACGGGCAGCGTCCGTTCGGATACCGGCGCAAGCGCATCGTCGCTCAATACCCAGTAATGCCGGACATAAGGGACGAGTGACGCAGCAGGTTTTATGATTCTGAATGATTGCATAGACTACAAATATATTGTTTTTTTAGATCATCGCGGCAAAGATAAGGGACGGGAAAAAGAAGGGATAGGAAAAAAGAGACAAAGAAAAGCAAGAATGGACAAACGCAGCTGATATTTAGAACGTACTTTTGTCCACCAAAACAAACAGGCATGAATATACAAGAAAGAAGCAGGATAGAATATCATTCCAGGATTAACAGGGTGATGGATTTCATCGACCGGAACCTGGAGCAACCGATCGAACTGAAAGACATCGCTGCCGTTGCCAACTTTTCACCCTTTCATTTCCACCGGATATTTACCTTTCTGATAGGTGAAACACCGACCGACTACATCCAGCGTCTCAGGGTGGAGAAGGCAGCATGGAAATTACAGAAAGATCCCTTCCCGTCCATCACCGAGATTGCTTACAGTTGCGGTTTCGGCAGTACATCCCTGTTCTGCCGGACCTTCAAAAAGTATTTCGGCATCACCCCCACCCAGTTCAGCCGAACGGATAAGCCGGTCTATGTATTCGAAGGAAACCTATTTAGCAACAACGGGCAAGCGATCCGCAAGAATATGACACACAGTGCAGTGGCAAATTTCGACCTTTGCGGTGTAAAACTAAAACAACTATATTTTATGGAATCAATTGTAGAAGTAAAAGAAATGCCGGAAATGAAGGCGATCTATTGCCGCCACATCGGCCCGTTCCACCTGATTGGCCAGGCTTACGCAAAATTGGGACAATGGGCAACACCCAGGGGATTGTACACGCCTAATGTTACTAAAACCGCTACCGTCACACACGACGATCCTTCGATCACCGATGAAGACAAAATCAGGCAAAGTGCCTGCATCATTGTCGACAAAGAGGTGAAGGTAGAAGGCGAAATCGGTAAGATGACGATTCCGGGCGGTCAGTATGCAGTCGGGCATTTCGAACTTGGAATGGACGAGTTTCAGAAGGCATGGAACACCATGTGCCATTGGTTCACCGAAAGCGGCTACCAGCAAGGAGATGGATGTGCGTATGAATTGTACCACAACGACTACACCACCTATCCGCAAAAGAAACACATTGTTGACATCTGCATACCGGTAAAACCATTATAGATCAAAAGAGAGGTATGGAAGACTACCTTAAAGTAGAATTTAAGAATCTTATAGATTGAAGCCTTTTTAAGGATAATTCCCTTGTTTAAATATGAATATATTAAGTACCAATGCATATTTAGTTATCAATATCAATTTGAGTATAATATTAAAGACCAATAAATTATACTTCTAATAGATTCAGCTAATCCTGATTAACTACTTAATAATATTAGATGAAAGCAAGGGAATTAGTATGTTTCGACTTACAGCGTTATAAGTAACGCTGCCTTATTTTCCTATTATATTCTCTTTTTTTTTTAAAGAATCGTATCTTTGTGCATCGATAAACCTTTTAATCCTTTCGCCCATGATAGAAGCTCCCGAAGCTCGCCTGCTGTGCGAGCAACTGAACAAAACCGTATGCGGCAAACGAATCACGGATGTATTCGCCCAATATACACCACATAAATTTGCCTGGTTTTATGGTAAACCGGAAGAGTGTGCCGAACGCCTGGTTGGCAAGACCATTGACAAAGCCTGCCCACAAGGCGGAATGGTCGAACTAACGGCTGGAGACACGATGTTGGTTTTGACAGACGGGGTCAATCTTCGTTATTTCGAACCGGGAGCGAAGTTACCCTCCAAACATCAACTGCTGGTGGCATTCGATGACGAAAGTTGCCTGTTAGCATCTGTACGGATGTACGGAGCACTGTTGTGCTTTACCCGAGGGCATTTTGACGCACCATTGGCCGCCTATTACGAAACGGCCAGAACAAAGCCACAAGTGATGTCGGACGCCTTTGACAAGGAGTACTTTCTTGGATTGGTAAATGCGCCGGATGCACAGAAGAAATCGGCAAAAGCTTTTCTGGCCACGGAACAGACAATTCCCGGACTGGGCAACGGTGTGTTGCAAGACATCCTGTACCATGCGCATATTCATCCCAAGACAAAGATTGACAAACTGGGCGCAGAGGAAAAGGAGAAAATGTACGAACAAGTGAAAGAGACACTACAAGATATCTACCGCCTGGGCGGACGAAGCACCGAAACTGATTTGTTTGGAGTTCCCGGGCAATATGTAGCCTCCCTGTCAAAAAATACAGCGGGACATGCGTGCCCCAAATGTGGTGAAGCCATTGTGAAAGAGAACTATCTGGGAGGAAGCATTTATTATTGCAGGGGATGCCAGGTAATGAAATAAGCCCCTCACAGTCACTATTCAATTATAAAAACAAAAAAAACAATGAAACAAGAAGTATTATTTATCATTCTCAACGAGTATGCCGATTGGGAAAGTGCTTTCGTAGCAGCGTCCCTTCATTCCGGACTAATGCCGGGCAGTGAAATCAAGTACGTAGTCAAAACAGTAGCCCCCACTTTGGATCCGGTCTGCTCTTTGGGTGGTTTGCGTACTCTGCCGGACTACAGTTTCGACAACCTTCCTTCCGATTATGCTGCCTTGGTCCTAATTGGTGGTATGCAATGGCAATCTCCTGAAGCAGAACGTATATTTCCCATTGTACAGGATGCTTTCGAAAAAGGGAAAGTGATTGGTGGTATCTGTAACGCTGCTTCATTTTTATGTGCCCATGGCTTCCTGAATCATGTCAAACATACGGGAAACACTCTTGCCGTACTTAAACAGTGGGGTGGAGAGCGATATACCAACGAGGATGGTTACTTGGAAAAGCAGGCTGTCGGCGATAAGAACATAGTTACGGCAAACGGTACCGGTTATCTGGAATTCACCCGTGAGTTGCTATTAGCATTGAAAGCCGATACGGAGGAAAAGATCGAAGCATTTTATGATTTCAGTAAGAATGGACTTGTGAGATAGCAACATGTTCATCAAGCATACGGGACAACATGAAAAAAGGATTCACCATACTGCTTCTTTTACTCTCATTGGCAGAAGTGTACGCACAAACAGAATTCACAACCAGCCTGTTTGATTCAAGACGTAACCGGATAGTGCCGGTAGCTGTTTACCGGCCAAAAAAAGAAAGCGCCAGGACCGGAGTCATTATATTCAACCATGGATATGACGGAAACAAGAACGATAAATCGAACCAGAGTTATTCATATCTGACTCGTTTTTTGGCAGAAAAAGGATATTATGTGATAAGTATCCAACATGAATTGTCCGATGATCCTCTTTTGGCTATGGAAGGAAATTTTATGGAAACCCGTATGCCTAACTGGAAAAGAGGAGAAGAAAATATTCTCTTTACAATCCGGGAGTTTAAGAAGCTAAAACCGAACCTGCAATGGGAGAAACTTTGTGTGATAGGTCATTCAAACGGAGGTGATATAACCATGCTCACCGCAACAAATCATCCGGAACTGATAATGAAAGCTATCTCAATGGACCACCGGAGAATGATAATCCCAAGAACACAAAAGCCACGGATATACACGTTGAGAGGGTGCGATTATGATGCTGATCCGGGCGTACTCCCAACCAGCGAGGAGCAACAGAAATTTCGAATAGAAGTTGTGCGACTGGATGGAGTTACACACAGTAACATGGGAGAAAACGGATCGGCAGAACAACACGATCTTATTAACCGACACATATATATGTTCTTAAATAACTAATTAATTTTCATGATATTATATAATACGCCATGACGTACCATGATACAATAAAACCCATAATCATAAGAAATCAGATCTATGAAGCAACAAGAAACTAATCCAGACAGCCTAATTGAGAACTATCTTCCGGCAGATTATTATGACTCCTTTTCAAAAGAGTTGCATAATAAGAATGCAATCTCCACTGACGAGTTTGTAGATATAGCTTTTAACCAACTACCCTCCTGGATTATCCGGCTTCTAAAAGTAAGAAATAGTATAGTCAAGCCTTTCGGACTCAATACAAACAGACGAATCACAGATATGAAGTGTGAAAGAAATCAACACGAAATAATCTTTGGCATGTCCGATAAACACTTGACTTTCTACGTATCCCTTTGGTGTAAGGTTTCCGAAGCCAACAGCCAAACTTTACGAATCACCACGATAGTCAAATACCACAACCGTTTGGGAAAACTCTACTTTTTCGTGATTCGTCCTTTCCATAAAGTTATTATTCGATCATTATTGGAGAGAGTAGGAAAAAGGTATAAACTTATATCTCTGGAGAGAGAAGCGTCTTGATATCACGTAATTAAACATATTTTTTTATTGTTCCGAAATCTTTTTTACTACCGGTTTATCCGCTTCCGCCCAGTCCAAAGTTGCCATCTCCCCAGGAAAGAGCCACTGTGCAGCAATATGTTCTTTCAATACATATTGCTCCCCGATAGGATGACATAGAAAAGCGTGCATCGTAATTTCGAAATCAGGATAGATGTGATGGACTGTCAAAAGCTTTTCTCCCACTTCGATAGTATAATCCATTTCTTCCATAATTTCTCTTTGAAGTGCTTCCTGCAAAGATTCACCTTTCTCCACTTTTCCACCCGGAAATTCGTACCTGAAAGAAGTATATGAAAATTTAGTCCGTCCCCGTTGTACACAAAGATATTTCTCACCTAATCGAATAACGGCTGCTACAACTTCTATACTTTTCATAATGACTGCGGTATTGGGTTTCGAAGATAATGGATGCAAAAGTAATAAAAGAATGTGGGAAAGGAGGAAATTAAAAGTAATAAAGACTAATCTTAAATATTTTCCCTACCTTTGTTAATCACCGGAATGTAAGTCCCATAACGATAAGACAATTAACAATTAATACATTGAAAAACAATTATCAGCATATAAAATGAACACCACTCCCCAACTCTACCAATCAGGTAACAGTGCACTCATATCGAAGAAGAAAATTGCTTTCTTATGTTCCCGGCAAGTACCTGAAAATAAAACAGCATCTATTTATCGCTGGGCAAATCAATTATTACCGGAAAGAGATTGCATCCTTTGCGGAAATCATTCAAAAATGGAACAAGAGGTCTTTAATATACTATTGGAGAAGAAAATACCAGTCATTCTGGTACTGGCTGAAAGCATGAAAGAAGAATGGAGTAATCATATTAAGTTGGCACTCAAAGAGAAGAGGCTATTGATAGTAACTGCCTGTAATAGCCAGGTACACAGAATTAATCATCAATCAGCCTATGACCGGAATAAAATAATACTTTCATTTGCGGACCATGTTATAATCGGTTATTGTAAACCAGGAGGAAATATCGACAGACAAATTAGCGGAAAAACAAACATTACATTTTTACACAATTCGAATTACCTGCCGACAGAACCTACCCTTATGGAGAGAGCGGCAGACAGTGATGTTATAACCTATAGGACATCCACAAAAGGAGGAGAACTCTTTTTAGATATTAAACAGGACTTAAGCGGACAAGAATATCTAAAAATTACCCAAAGTAAACATCAAGGAAATAAGGGTTTCCACAGAGAAACGATTTTCATCAACAAGGATGAAATACTCCAGTTCAAACAAGAATTAGACCGAGCTATTGAATATTGGGGATTGAACCCTATAAAGCAAAAACAGACTCTTAGTTTCAAAAGAGAAGAGTATGGCAACGCCTATTTGCCATGGGAAAAGAGTGCAGATGATTATCTTCTCCGGTTGTATGCGGAAGGCAAAACCATTAACGAACTGACAGAGATATTCGAACGGAATGACGGAGCGATACGTTCCAGATTACAAAAACTGGGAATTAAATTAAAATAATGATATTATCTGGTTTTAAAACGACATCTCTTATTAAATACGGGTAGAGAGAAAAGGGTTTTACAAATGTGACACTGTAAAAAAATGATAGAAAAAGTAGTCAGCAATTCCAAAGGCATAGAAGAGAATAGAGTGGAAAAACACAGTAAAGGACATTGCAAATGTATTTAGAATCACTCTTAAAAGACATTCGTCCCTATATGAATTCTGACAAGAAATAATATACCGCCATCCCCACCTGCAATACCCCAATTACCGGTATACCATATTTAAATTTAAGATGCCGTGTCTTATGCCGAAACGTATACATCCCTGCCCATGCACCTAACGACCCTCCCGCTACGGCTATTCCCAGCAGGTGGACTTCGGGAGTACGCCATCGTTTTCGGGATGCGTTCCGTTTATCGATACCGTACATAACAAAAGAAACGGTATTCACGATTACCAGATATAAGAAAAGTAACTTCAACGGTTGGCTCTTTTTTAATTCGCCGGCAAAGATACGCATTTTTAATCAAGCCCGATTTGTCGGCCGAAAGATTCTCTGTATCTTTGCCCGCATGGCAGAGAGAAACGAATTACATAAAAGGAACAAGCATAACGGACAGTACGATTTTTCAAGACTGATGGAAGAGTATCCCCCGTTGAAGAAGTTCGTCGCACCGAACGCATACGGGACGACAAGTATCGATTTCTTTAATCCGCAGGCGGTGAAGGCACTCAACAAAGCCTTGTTGATAAGCTGTTACGGCATACGATACTGGGATATTCCTAAGAATTACCTGTGTCCGCCCATTCCGGGAAGAGCGGACTATATCCATTACATAGCGGATTTGATTCAACCCGGAAACACGATACAGGCAGAAGCGGCTACAAAAGCCACTCACCCATGCAGGTGTCTTGATATCGGTGTAGGTGCCAACTGTATCTACCCCATTATCGGACAAACAGAATATGGATGGACTTTCGTCGGTTCCGATATTGATCCTATCTCCATTGATAATGCACGAAAGATTGTAACTTGCAATCCGGCGCTGGCCCATAAAATAGAACTCCGGCTGCAACGGGATAGCCAAAAGATATTTGAAGGGATCATTGCTCCGGATGAATACTTCGATGTAACCATCTGTAATCCTCCTTTCCACAGTTCCAGAGAAGAAGCTGAAAACGGGACGCTGCGTAAACTCAGTAGCCTAAAGGGGAGAAAAATAACCAAAGCCCGGCTCAACTTCGGAGGCAATGCCAACGAACTCTGGTGCGAAGGTGGAGAACTTCGTTTTCTGCTGACCATGATCGAAGAGAGCCGGAACTACCGAAAGAATTGCGGATGGTTCACCAGTCTGGTATCGAAAGAAAAGAACCTGGGTAAACTGACCGCCAAACTCAAATCAGTCGGTATATCTGAACATAAGATTATCGAGATGCGTCAAGGTACTAAAACCAGCCGGATTTTGACATGGAGATTCTGAGAAAGATATAGTTACTAAATTAGCAAGTATCTACTCAAATCTTTCAAGGAGGCGGCCTTAATAAAATATCATCCGCAATGCAGAGATATCATTGAGGTTAAACAGTTTATCACTCCAAACAAACAAATTCCGGAAAACGTGTTTTAACACTGTATTAAAACTTGTTTTCTACAAACAAAAGACTTGTCCTTTAACTGTGCAAAAGAAGTCCTTTGTTTGCAAACAATCAGAATCATTCATTCCGAGTTAACACTGTTAATAGGAAAACTATACATTATTATGAACATATTAATCCTCAGCAATGCTGACAGTTGCCGCAGCCGGATCGCACAGGCTCTTCTTTCCTCGCTTGGAAAAGGTATGAAAATATATTCTGCAGGAGCAGTTGCTCCCGCGATGTACTTGCGGAGCCAACGACTTTTGCAGATGTGAGTGAGGGAAATTACTCCCTCACCTCTTGCTTTATCAGCCGTGTCACGCTTGTAATATTTCGCTTGTCTTTATTCAGGATATAAGTATATTTGTAATCGCTTGCCCGGTAAGAAGTAGGCGAACTATTCACCAGGATAATATTCCGGTTATTGGCAAAGTCCAAAATACCTTTAATATTATTGGGATGCAGTTTTCCGATCTCGTCCATCATGCAGTGCAGCTTGAAATCGTTGAACTGATGCGATGCCTTTTCCTTGAACACATTCAGCAACATGATGTTAATCATGGCCTTCACCAGAATATCCGTTCCGTCGGAACCTACATTTGCCAGTTTCTCCACCCATCCGCTGTCATTATCGTTCTCCACAATGCGAAACTGAAGTTCGAAAGTATCAGAAAGCGTCAGTTCCTTTTCCTTGTTCAGTGCCAGTTCTTTCACCAGCGACTGCAATAAACTTACCGCCTGCCGATTCTGTTCCACAAGCTCCTCCTGACCGAACAGGCTAAACATGCCCAGAGCACCCGGTTGATTCCGGTCGCAAAACTCTTTGATGGTAACAAAATGTTGCATGATACGATTGCCACTGGGTACAATCTGTAAGGCAATGCTTTTGATGACCCCGGCGAAATTGCGTTCCACAAAGTCACTGTTGATGTCGTTGATAGTTTTGCGAATCAACCCTTCTTTTGAAAGCATATCCGCCGTCTCTTTCCCGATCCGGTGAATCAAGTCGGTATATGCTTCATTCGAACGACGTTCAAAGTCAATGATCTTATCATTATCAATGAACTCTTTGAGATCGGCAGCAAAGGTCATAAACTCGTCGCGCTTTGTAAGACGTGTACGGAAGTTGAACGTATTCTGTTCGGAGAAGTTACCCGTAAAGCGACCGACCGCTTCCCGGAAGTCCTTTTCTTGTTCAATCTGCCGATAATGATTCTGTGTCAGCTCCTCTATCACTTTCTTGCAGCGCTTCACACTCTCTGCTTCCACTCCCGTTTGCAGTACAGGCGGACAAATATTGAGTGTTTTGAAGTTCTCAGTCTCCCGGATATCCTCTTCTAAATGCTTCAGGCGGGTATTTGTCTCAACTAATTGCTTGTTCAGTCCCGTTACTTTCTGATTCAGTTCTTCTTCCTTCAAGCGGAACTTCTCTTTCTCACCGTCCAGTTCTTTCTCGGCCAACTGCTTTCCATTTCTGAATTCGTCCATACGGTCGAAGAACTCCCGCTTATCCTTTTCGTAATCGTAAACCAGACGGCGGTGCTGCTCGATAAACGCTAACTCCTGTTCCGTGCGGGCCACTTCATTACGCAGGGCAGTGATACGTTCCGTATCCACCCCTTTTCCGGAAAGTTCATGCAACAGGTCCTTATCCATTGTCTCCAGCAGTTCATCGGTTTTCTTCTTTTCAGAAGCAATGGACTGATGGATCTCCTCCTGCTTGTTACGGATTAGAGTGTCTTCTTCCTGCATTCTCTGGTTACGTTCCTTCTCTTTCTGACGGATTCGGGTTTCAAGCAAGTGATTGAACTGTTCCAGTTCCGCCGCTGACTCCTGCAAACTGTGTGTAGCCTCAGCCAACTGTTTTTCCAACTGTTCCAGCAATATACGTTTCTCCTCGCCTGCCTTCTGCTCCAGTATGATTTCATCTGCTTTCAGAACCTGAATACGCTTATCATTCTGTTCCATACAGTAAGCGGACTGAGCCATCTCTTCCTTATAAGTATTAAGGACAGTCTGGTGTTTCTTCCGGATGGCAGCCAGCTCTTTCTCTTTTTCCTCTATCGACTTCTCAAGATTCTGCTGCCATTCATGTATCTCCTTACGGATTGCTTCCTGCTCTACGGCATACTCCTGCACACTCTTCACTTCTTTCCGGATAGCCGAAAGATCGAGTTTGATGCCATAGAAAGAGTCTTGTCCGGTATCCGGAACAGATTGGGGATTGAGTTCCTTACTGAATAAAACAAGTTTTTCGTCTACCACCTTACCAATGGTATTCTCCCATCCCGGACAATTTCGGCTCAACCATTCATAGAGTGATCCCTGACAGTTATCAAGTAACCGGTCTTCCACGTAAAGCGGTGCGTCGTAGAGTTCCTTTATCTTGTAGTCGAGCT
>ENA-ORTZ01001214-ORTZ01001214.1-human-gut-metagenome-genome-assembly--contig:-NODE-1214-length-15710-cov-139.938742_pt1 | contig 15710 bp, 10 predicted proteins | sample MGYA00242075_ERZ509199 | MGnify/ENA primary metagenome ERZ509199 (study PRJEB26280, sample SAMEA2338824) | human gut metagenome | biome: human gut; feature: human-associated habitat; material...
CGTCGCCTGAATCAAGCCTACACGCAGTCGCCTTTTCCTTCGCACGAAATTATCGAAAAAGAAGCCAAGCAACTCTTTGCCCAAGTGCCTTCCCGCTTTGGCCTTTCTTCACCGAAAGCTTACCAGCATCCCAAGCGGGTCATGTTCAACGCACTCTATTCCGGTGTCGGCGTGTTGGGCTACATGGGCCCTTTCTTTGCCGAGTCACAGCTCAACCGTGAGCTGCCTTCCTTGCAATGGCCGTTCACCTATGCCCATGAGTATTCCCATCTGCTGGGAATAAGCAGTGAAGCTGAAGCCAACTTCTGGGCCTATCAGATTTGCATCCGTTCCGTTTTGCCTGCCGTCCGCTACTCCGGCTATTTCGGTCTGTTGCCTTATGTGCTTTCCAACGCTGCCGCATTGTTGGAGGAAGCAGACTACCGGCAACTGCTTTCTTCCATCCGTCCGGAAATTTTGCAGACCCTTCGCGAAAAGCAGGCTTACTGGCAGGCACGCTATAATCCGGTGGTGGGACGTGTGTAGGAACTGATGTATGAATATTACCTGAAAGGAAACCAGATTCCTTCCGGGCAGAAGAATTATGCCGAGGTGGTGGCCATGATACTTTCCTTACCCGACGAATGGTGGAACTAACCGTTGTGAGAATTGAAAAATCCCGACCATCTGCCGGGAAAAAGCTGATTTTTCAATTCTCAGAAAGGAAAAGTGTTCTATTTTTCTGTAAAACAGTAACTTACTGATTTATCGGATTTTTTATTCTGGACGCAGAATGAAAAGATAGCTTAAAATCATGTCAAATCCTTAATTTCCCGTCTGTCTTCACCTCCTCCGTAAAAATTCCTTAAAGTGTGAAAATCAGTGAATAGCCCGCTTTTTAGGAGAAAAAACACTATCTTTACAGCCTTAATTTTTCTAAACTCAAAGCGAACGAAAGAAAATTATACCACAATGACTATCACGATTAAAAAAGTCACTACGAAAAAAGAACTGAAGAAGTTCATCCGTTTTAATTACGAACTTTATAAAAATAATCCCTATTCCGTTCCCGATTTGTACGATGACATGCTGAATACCTTCAATCCCAAGAAGAATCCGGCATTTGAATTTTGTGAGGCAGAGTATTTCCTGGCCTACAAGGGCGAGGAGATAGTGGGACGTGTGGCTGGCATCATCAACCACCGTGCCAATGACACCTGGAACAAGAAAGAAGTCCGCTTCGGCTGGCTGGACTTCATCGACGAAGAAGAAGTGTCTTCAGCCTTGCTGAAAGCCGTAGAACAATGGGGAAAAGAAAAAGGTATGGAAGCCATTGTCGGTCCGCTGGGATTTACAGATATGGATGCCGAAGGAATGCTGGTAGAAGGATTCGACCAGCTGAGCACCATGGCCACCATCTACAACTATTCTTATTATCCGGAACACATGGAGCAGCTGGGCTTTGAGAAAGAAGCCGACTGGGTGGAATACAAACTGAGCGTGCCTCACCAGCTTCCGGAAAAGTTTGTGCGCATCTCCGAAATTATTCTTCAGAAATACAACTTGAAAATCAAGAAGCTCAAGCGGAGCGAAATCAAGAAACAGAACTACGGGCAGAAAATCTTCGATTTGATTAACGAAGCCTACGCTCCCCTTTACGGGTATTCAAAAATGACACAGGGACAGATTGACCAGTATATAAAGATGTATCTGCCGCTCATCGACCTGCGCATGGTGTCGCTGGTAGAAGATGCGGAAGGCAATCTGGTGGCAGTGGGAATTGCCATGCCTTCTTTGTCGAAAGCCTTGCAGAAAGCCAAGGGGAAGATGTTGCCTTTCGGTTGGTTCCACCTGCTGAAAGCCCTCTTCATCAAGCGTCCGCGCGTGCTCGATTTGTTGCTGGTAGGAGTGAAGCCCGAATACCAGAGCAAGGGAGTCAATGCCCTCCTATTCTATGACCTCGTGCCCATTTTCCAGCAGATGGGATTTGAATATGGAGAAAGTAATCCGGAACTTGAGCTCAACAAAAAAGTACAGGCACAGTGGAGCGCGTTCGAATCCGTGCAGCACAAACGTCGCCGTGCTTATAAGAAAATGATTTAAAAAACAGAGGGGAGAATAGATATGGAAGAACTCAATGAACAAACCGTTTCCTCTGCTGCCTATACAGAAGAGAACATTCGCCACCTGAGCGACATGGAGCACGTGCGTACCCGTCCCGGTATGTACATCGGTCGTCTGGGCGACGGTTCGCAGGTGGAAGACGGAATTTATGTGCTGTTGAAGGAAGTCGTCGACAACAGTATCGACGAGTTCAAGATGGGAGCCGGAAAACGCATTGACATCCAGATGGAAGACAACCTGCGTGTATCCGTGCGTGACTACGGACGAGGCATTCCCTTGGGAAGTCTGGTCGATGCCGTTTCCATGCTGAATACCGGGGGTAAGTACGACACCAAAGCCTTCAAGAAAAGCGTCGGACTGAACGGAGTGGGGGCCAAGGCGGTCAATGCATTGAGCCGCCGTTTCATTGCCTGGAGTGCCCGCGACGGACAGATGCGCAAGGCCGTGTTCGAACGCGGTGAACTGGTCAGCGACGAAACCTGTGCTACGGACGAAGAAAACGGAACCTATATCTTCTTTGAACCCGACGATACCCTGTTCCTGAACTACCACTTCCGTCCGGAGTTCATTGAGACCATGCTCCGCAACTATACCTATTTAAATACGGGCCTTTCCATCTATTATAACAGCCATCGCATTGTGAGCCGCAACGGACTGGAAGACCTGCTGAACGATAACATGACTGCACCGGGGCTGTATCCCATCGTGCATCTGACGGGCGAAGATATTGAGATAGCCTTTACCCACAGCGCGCAGTATGGCGAGGAATACTATTCCTTTGTCAACGGTCAGCACACCACGCAGGGAGGTACCCACCAGAGTGCGTTCAAGGAACACATTGCCCGCGCCATCAAGGAATTCTACGGAAAGAATCTCGAATTCCAGGACATCCGTAACGGACTGGTGGCCGCCATTGCCATCAACGTGATTGAGCCGACTTTCGAAAGTCAGACCAAAATCAAACTGGGTTCACTCACCATGGCTCCCGAAAAAGATTCCGAAGGCAATCCCTATCCGTTTTCCGGTATCAGCGTCAACAAGTTTGTGGGCGATTTCGTGAAAGAGCAGGTAGACAACTACCTTCACAAGCATCCCGATGTGGCCGAAGTGCTGCTGCAGAAGATTCAGGAATCCGAGAAAGAACGTAAGGCTATTGCCGGTGTCACGAAGATAGCCCGCGAACGTGCCAAGAAAGCCAACCTGCACAACCGTAAGTTGCGCGACTGCCGCATCCACCTGAACGACCAGAAAGGCGGAAAGAAAGAAGAAGACGATCCCCGTCTGGAAAGTTCCATCTTCATCACCGAGGGAGACTCTGCCAGCGGTTCCATTACGAAAAGCCGCGATGTCAATACGCAGGCCGTGTTCAGTTTGCGCGGTAAGCCGCTGAATTCTTTCGGACTCACCAAAAAGGTAGTTTACGAGAACGAAGAGTTCAACCTCCTGCAGGCTGCCCTGAACATTGAAGAAGGGCTCGACGGACTGCGGTATAATAAGGTAATCGTGGCTACCGATGCCGATGTGGATGGTATGCACATCCGCCTGCTGATGATTACTTTCTTCCTCCAGTTCTTCCCTGATTTGATTAAGAAAGGCCATGTATATATCTTGCAGACACCTTTGTTCCGCGTGCGAAACCGCAAGAAAGGCGTGTACGAAACCATTTATTGCTATTCGGACGAAGAACGGGTGGCCGCCATCGAGAAGCTGAGCCCCAATCCGGAAATCACCCGATTCAAAGGACTGGGAGAAATCTCACCCGATGAGTTCCGTCATTTCATCGGCAAGGACATGCGCCTGGAGCAGGTTACCCTTCGCAAGACCGACGCCGTGAAGGAACTGCTGGAATTCTACATGGGAAAGAACACCATGGAACGCCAGAACTTCATCATCGACAACCTGGTGGTAGAAGAAGACTTGATTAAGAATGAAGAATGAAGAATTAATAATTAAAAACTGCCAGTCATCAGTGATGAAAAGAGCGATATTTCCGGGCACCTTCGACCCGTTTACTATCGGGCACTACTCCGTGGTGAAGCGTGCCCTGACCTTTATGGATGAAATTATTATTGGTATCGGGATAAACGACAAAAAGAAAACCTGGTTCCCCACCGAAAAGCGTGTAGAGATGATTCGCAAGCTTTATGCCGACGAGCCACGCATCAAGGTAGAGGCCTACGACAATCTTACCGTTGATTTTGCCCGCGAGCGCGAGGCCGGATTCATTATCCGCGGCATCCGTACCGTGCACGACTTTGAGTACGAAGAAACCATTGCCGACATCAACCGCAAGCTGGCCGGCGTAGAAACCATCCTGCTCTTTACCGAGCCCGAACTGACCTCCATCAGTTCCACCATCGTGCGTGAGCTTTTGCAGTATGGAAAAGATGTATCCGACTTTCTGCCCGAAGGCATGGAAGTGGAATAAAATGAAAGAATGCACATGAAAATCAGAAAATACGTATTTGCTTTATTGGCAGGATGGTCGGCATGGACGGCACTTCCTGCCCAGAACAAGCTGCTCGATTCGCCTTCGCGCAAACTGCAGCTGGCCGAGTTCGCCATTTCCAATCTGTATGTAGACAAGGTAGACGAAGACAAGCTGGTGGAAACCGCCATTGTCAGCATGCTGGAAGAGCTTGACCCGCATTCCACCTATTCCGATCCGGAAGAAGTGAAGCGGCTCAACGAACCTCTTCAGGGAAACTTTGACGGCATCGGTATTCAGTTCAATATGGCTACCGACACCCTGTTCGTCATTCAGCCCGTGTCGGGAGGACCTTCCGAGAAAGTAGGTATTTTGGCTGGTGACCGTATCATTGAAGTGAACGACACGGTCATTGCCGGCGTGAAGATGAATACGGAAGAAGTGATGCGCCGTCTGCGCGGACCGAAAGGCTCTACAGTAACGGTAAAGGTGCTGCGTGCCGGTGTGAAGGAGCTGTTGCCTTTCACCATCAAGCGCGACAAGATTCCCGTATACAGTCTGGATGCTTCGTACATGGTGGAAGGAAAAATCGGTTACATCCGTGTGAGCCGCTTTGCCGCTACCACCGGAAAAGAATTTACCGATGCCCTCCATAAATTGCAGAAACAAGGTATGAAAGACCTGATTCTCGATTTGCAAGGCAACGGAGGCGGTTACCTGAATGCCGCCATTAGCCTGTGCGACCAGATTCTGGGCAAGAAAGAACTCATTGTCTATACCGAAGGACGCCGCAACCCGCGTTCAGAGTTTGAAGCCAAGGGCGACGGTGATTTCCAGAAAGGCCGTCTGGTGGTGCTCGTCGACGAATTTTCGGCTTCCGCCAGTGAAATCGTGACCGGAGCCATTCAGGATTGGGACAGAGGTATCGTAGTAGGCCGCCGCACCTTCGGAAAAGGACTTGTGCAGCGTCCCATCGATTTGCCCGATGGTTCCATGATTCGCCTGACGGTAGCCCGTTACTACACTCCTTCAGGCCGTTGTATCCAGAAACCTTACGAAAGCATCGAGCAATACAATAAAGACCTGATAGACCGCTACAACCGGGGTGAAATGATGAGTGCCGACAGCATCCACTTCCCCGATTCCCTCAAGGCCAAGACCCTGAAACTGGGACGCACCGTGTACGGCGGCGGAGGCATCATGCCCGACTATTTTGTGCCCATCGACACCACGATGTACACCGACTATTACCTGTCATTGCGCGACAAAGGCGCCATGGTGCAGCTGAACATCAAGCTGATTGACCGCCACCGGAAAGAATGGCTCCAGCAGTACAAGACGTTCGACCGCTTCAACCGCGAGTTTGAGGTGAGCCAGGCCATGCTCGACGAGCTGGTGGCACAAGGCACCTCCATGGGAATCACCTACAACGAGGCCCAGTTCCGCACGGCACTTCCGCTGATCAAGACACAGCTGAAAGCCCTGCTGGCCCGCGACATCTGGGACATGAACGAATACTTCCAGGTGATTAACACGCTGAACGACAGCATGAAAAAGGCCATCGAACTGCTGCGCAAGCCCGGCATGAATTTCCCTAAAAGATAAGCTCCGGAAAACGTACTTGCGTTTGACGAAAAACACAAGTACGTTTTCCCTGAAACGCAAGTGCGTTTGAATTGAAACTCTTCGACGTTTTGGTTCAAACGTACTTGCGTTTTTTTTGCGTGTGGCTCACAACCTCCGATTACAGAATTTTTTCCATAATCTGTTGCGTTATCTCAATAAATCTTCTAATTTTGCATCATAATTTGGACCTTCGAGTGCGAATTTATAGTTCTAACAATTAAATAATTTAAATTCAATCATTTATGTGGTTAAGTAATTCATCTATTGGAAGGAAAGTGGTGATGAGTGTTACTGGTATCGCCCTTGTCCTGTTTCTGACATTTCACATGGCGATGAACCTTGTTGCATTGTTCTCGGGCGAGGCGTACAACATGGTTTGTGAGTTCCTCGGTGCCAACTGGTATGCGCTGGTAGCTACTGTCGGACTGGCTGCCCTGTTTGTAATTCACATCATCTACGCTTTCTGGCTGACGATGCAGAACCGTGCAGCTCGCGGTCACGAACGCTATGCAGTGACAGCAAAACCGAAAAACGTGGAATGGGCATCTCAGAACATGCTGGTACTGGGTATCATCGTAATCCTGGGTCTGGCTCTTCACTTCGTAAACTTCTGGTACAAAATGCAGTTCGCTGAAATCATCGGCAACCCGATGATGGGTGGTCTTCATGCAGCCGACGGTTACGGCTACATCATGCAGACATTCTCTAATCCGGTGTTCTTCGTGTTGTATATCATCTGGCTGATTGCTTTGTGGTTCCACCTGACTCACGGATTCTGGAGCTCTATGCAGACTTTGGGTTGGAACAACACCATCTGGATTAACCGTTGGAAATGCATCTCTAACATCTATTCTACCATCATCGTACTTGGCTTCATGCTGGTAGCCGTTGTGTTCTTCCTGAAAAACATGATGGGTTGCGGTGCTTGCTAATTTAAGTGTAACTGATTAAATTGAAAAAACATTATGACTAAGATACTTGATTCTAAGATTCCTGAAGGCCCGATAGCTGAGAAATGGACCAATTATAAAGCTCACCAGAAACTGGTGAACCCGGCTAACAAACGTCGTCTGGACATCATCGTGGTAGGTACAGGTTTGGCAGGTGCTTCTGCAGCTGCTTCTCTGGGTGAAATGGGATTCCGTGTGTTCAACTTCTGTATCCAGGACTCTCCTCGCCGTGCACACTCTATCGCTGCACAGGGTGGTATCAACGCTGCCAAGAACTACCAGAACGACGGTGACTCTGTTTATCGTCTGTTCTACGATACAGTGAAAGGTGGTGACTACCGTGCTCGTGAAGCTAACGTATACCGTCTGGCTGAAGTATCAAACAACATCATCGACCAGTGCGTGGCACAGGGTGTTCCTTTCGCTCGTGAATACGGTGGTACACTGGCTAACCGTTCATTCGGTGGTGCGCAGGTATCTCGTACATTCTACGCTAAAGGTCAGACAGGTCAGCAGCTGTTGCTGGGTGCTTACTCTGCATTGAGCCGTCAGGTAGGTGCCGGTACTGTAAAACTGTACACTCGTTACGAAATGCTCGACGTAGTATTGGTTGACGGTCGTGCACGTGGTATCATCGCTAAGAACCTGGTAACCGGTAAGTTGGAACGCTTCGCTGCTCACGCAGTAGTTATCGCAACCGGTGGTTACGGAAACACTTACTTCCTGTCAACTAACGCCATGGCATGTAACGTAACAGCTGCCATGTCTTGCTACCGTAAGGGAGCTATGTTCGCTAACCCGGCTTACGTACAGATTCACCCGACTTGTATTCCGGTACACGGTGACAAGCAGTCTAAGCTGACTTTGATGTCAGAATCTCTGCGTAACGACGGTCGTATCTGGGTTCCGAAGAAACTGGAAGATGCCAAAGCATTGCAGGCTGGCACAAAGAAAGGTAGCGATATTCCTGAAGAAGACCGTGACTACTATCTGGAACGCCGTTATCCGGCATTCGGTAACCTGGTTCCGCGTGACGTGGCTTCACGTGCCGCTAAAGAACGTTGCGACCACGGTTTCGGTGTAAACAACACTGGTCTGGCCGTATTCCTTGACTTCTCTGAAAGTATCGAACGTCTGGGCTTGGACGTAGTTCGCCAGCGTTACGGTAACTTGTTCGATATGTACGAAGAAATCACCGACGTAAATCCGGGCGAACTGGCTCGCGAAATCAACGGTGTGAAATACTACAACCCGATGATGATTTATCCGGCTATCCACTACACAATGGGTGGTATCTGGGTAGACTACGAACTCCAGACTACTATCAAGGGTCTGTTCGCTATCGGTGAATGTAACTTCTCTGACCACGGAGCTAACCGTCTGGGTGCTTCTGCATTGATGCAGGGTCTGGCCGACGGATACTTCGTATTGCCTTACACTATCCAGAATTACTTGTCAGACCAGATTACTGTTCCTCGCTTCTCTACTGACCTGCCTGAATTTGCAGAAGCAGAAAAGGCTGTACAGGCTAAGATTGACCACCTGATGAACATCAAGGGTAAGAAGTCTGTAGACTCAATTCACAAGGAACTGGGCCGCGTAATGTGGGAATACGTAGGTATGGGACGTACTGCAGAAGGTTTGAAGACCGGTTTGGCTAAGCTGAAAGACATCCGTAAGGAATTCGAAACAGAACTGTTTATTCCGGGAGCAAAAGAAGGTATGAACATCGAGCTTGACAAGGCATTCCGTTTGGACGACTTCATCACAATGGGTCAGCTTATCGCATACGATGCATTGAACCGCGAAGAATCTTGTGGTGGTCACTTCCGTGAAGAACATCAGACAGAAGAAGGTGAAGCAAAACGCGACGACGAAAACTTCTTCTATGTAGCTTGCTGGGAATACCAGGGAAGCGACGACAAGGCTCCGGTATTGTACAAAGAACCGCTGGTTTACGAAGCTATCAAGGTACAGACTCGTAACTACAAGAGCTAATCAGTGAAGTTAAACAATTAAAGAATCTAAGTAAAATGGATAAAAATATATCATTTACGCTGAAAGTTTGGCGTCAGAACGGACCTAAGGAAAAAGGTCATTTCGATACATTCCAGATGAAGGACATTCCGGGCGATACTTCCTTCCTGGAAATGCTGGATATCTTGAACGAACAGTTGATTGAAGACGGAAAAGAACCGGTAGTGTTCGACCACGACTGTCGTGAAGGTATCTGCGGTATGTGTTCTTTGTACATCAACGGACATCCGCACGGACCTGCTACAGGTGCTACTACCTGCCAGATCTACATGCGTCGTTTCAAAGACGGTGATGTAATCACTGTAGAACCGTGGCGTTCAGCTGGTTTCCCGGTTATTAAGGACTTGATGGTAGACCGTACTGCTTACGACAAGATTATGCAGGCAGGTGGTTTCATCAGCGTACGTACAGGTGCTCCTCAGGATGCCAACGCTATCCTGATTCCGAAACCGGTAGCTGACGAAGCAATGGATGCCGCTTCTTGTATCGGTTGTGGTGCGTGTGTAGCAGCTTGTAAGAACGGTTCAGCCATGCTGTTCGTTTCTGCCAAGGTAAGCCAGTTGAACCTGTTGCCTCAGGGAAAACCGGAAGCATTGCGTCGTGCAAAGGCTATGATTGCCAAGATGGACGAACTGGGCTTCGGTAACTGTACCAACACCCGTGCTTGTGAAGCAGAATGTCCGAAATGCGTTTCAATCAGCAACATCGCCCGTTTGAACCGCGATTTTATCAAGGCCAAGCTGAAAGACTAATTGTCAACTATTTCTGAATAAACAAAGATTCGCCCCGGAGCAGATATTGTTTCGGGGCGAATTGTTTTTTCTATTGCTAAAGATTTTTAAAAAGCTGAAAATCAACGGGTGAATATTTGCATAGAATAAGTGTTATTCTTACATTTGTCACGTGATTTTTTTCATAGTATTAGATTTAAGGTTAACAAGGTTGGGAGAAAGCGTTCTCCCATTTTTTTTGCCCGTTTTTTTGCAAGGCAAAGAAAAAGTTGGTATTTTAGGAGTAGCTTTGTATAAAATTGGGGGATTATGAAGCGGTTTATAGTATGTATTTGGTTTGGATTGGTCTTTTCTTTTCTTTATGGAGCAGCGGTATCTTTTGATGATATGCGCGAGAGGATTGCGTATGACCCTCTGGGTTCGCTGGCGTCGCTGGACAGTCTGGAGACTGATTCTACTTATTTCTCTTATCAGATAGATTATTTACGGGCTTTGTCCTATCAGTCGCAATCACAATATTATATGTCCGTGTATTATGTCCGGCGTGCGTTTGAGACAGATGGCATGCAGAGGGATTCGATATTGCTTCCTTATGCGTATATGCTGTGGGCCAAGTCGTCCATCATGTCCTTTCAGCTGAAAGAGGCGGCCAAGGTGATAGCCGCGGGGAAAAGCTATGCCTTGAAGTGCCATAATTTGGGTCTACAGGCCAATATGTTGCAAATGGAGGGGGACCTTTACCGTAAAATGGGAATTCTGTCTAAGAGTTATGAATGCGTCACAGAGGCTGTGGCGTTGCTTTCGGCTGCCAGGACACAGGACGATTATCTCTTGCTTTCCGACAGTATGGGTTACCTAATGTCCTATTATATCACGGATAATCAGCTGCAGAAGGCTTGGGAAGTCGGTCAGCGTCGGGAAGAAGTGCTTGCCACGTGGGAGAAGTGTCTGAGCGAAGATACCCATGAGTTGGACCGGCAGAAAGGTTTCTTCTACAGTAAGATGGCTTATCTGGCTTATAAGCTGAAAAAAGGCGGGCTGTCTGAGTCTTATTTCAACAGATTCTATGTAACCAATTTTTCCAAGACCCAGAGAGGATTGCTTGAAATAAACAATTATTTGTTGAAGGTAGGCCGTTATGAGGAGGTGTTGCGTCATAACGAGGCTTATCTGGGCTTGGTGAGTGAGGCTGATTCATTGAATCTTATTCGTCTTCGTACACTGGAGCAGAGCAGCCAGGCGTACCGTGCCTTAGGAGATTATGTACATGCCTATCTTACGATACTTCAAGTGCATCAGATTTCCCGTCAGATGGCTACCAGCCGTGAGCGTAGCCAGATATTCCAGTTAGCGGATGTGACGGAAGCAGTGGCCCGTCAATATCATTTGGAAAAGGCCGATTATGAGTTGAAGGTCCAGCGTTATGTCATTTCTGTATTGCTGGCTATAACTTTAGTGTTGCTGGTCTTGTTTGGCTTGCTTTGGCGTACACTGCACGTGATTCGCCGAAAAAACCGGAAAATGGCGGAACTGGTGCTACAACTGGACGACCAGCGTAAGGAAATCCATTCGGTGGAGAATGAGCTTGAGCGGTGGGAGGAAGAGATTAAAACCGATGAGAAATTGTTTTTCAGTTTCGACTGGCAGGTAAAAGAGCAGAAACTGTATTTGAACTACCAGTTAGGACGCGACGACTATGCTCAGCTGATGGGAGTAGATCGCAACCGTTTTGCTGCCATACTGAAAAAGTTTACCTCCAACAACCTGAGTACTTATCTCAATGACCTTCGTCTGGAATATTCAGTCACTTTGTTCCGCGAACATCCCGACTGGCCTATTAATAGAGTGGCCGAAGAAAGTGCACTTCCCCGTATTTCTACCTTCTACCGGTTGTTTAAAGACAAATATGGCATTAGCCCCAATAATTTCCGGAAGATATTGAACTGATGATCACGGCATATACAAATCATGCATACATAGTGTCCTAGGATTGTTGATTAGGTTATCTTTTAATTTCTTATTTGGATAAAATGCTTACTGACAAAATAAGAAAAATCTTTGACAAAATGAGAATTTTTTACGTTCAATGACATTTTATTTCTATATACTTTTGTTCCAAAATGAAGTTAGATGTAAAGATTGTAATTATGGAAAGAGTTTTTGCCTATTAGGGGATAAAAGCTTTTCTTCTATAAATTGATACGTATTTATTTTATTCTTCTTCTTAGTTTAGGATATATGTTAAGGTTTAAACAAGTGAGTAACGCAACAATAAAAGAAATGGTACTATGAAAAAAGCACTTCTATGGATATTTTATTTGTTTGTATTTGTATCTATATCTGCTCAAAAAATAGCTGTAAAAACAAACATTCTTTATGATGTAACCACCACGTTAAACATTGGTGCAGAGTTTCGTGTGGCGCCGAAGTGGACCATCGATTTGTCGGGGAATTACAATCCTTTTAATTTGGGTAATGACAGGAAGATGAAACACTGGCTGGTGCAGCCTGAAGCGCGTTACTGGTTCTGTGAGGCTTTCAACGGACATTTTCTGGCACTTCATGCATTGGCTGGACAGTTTAATGTCGCCGATATGGATTTAGGAATTTTCCCTTCTTTTAAGGACTATCGTTATCAAGGTAGCATGTACGGAGCCGGTATCGGCTACGGTTACCAGTTCGTGCTTTCCAAACATTGGAACTTGGGGCTTGAAATTGGTGCCGGATGGATACGTGCCCATTACGACCAGTATGATTGTCCGCATTGTGGGGAATGGCGCGGAAGCGACAAGAAAGACTATTTCGGCCTGACCAAGGCAGCCATATCCTTGATTTACGTAATTAAATGATGGAGGAACGCAGGATGAAAAAATATATTATCTCTCTCGTATTCGTGCTGGCTGCCGGTATTCCCGTTCTGGGCCAGACTTCTTATCTGAGTGAAATAAAGATAGTGAACCGCAAAGTGGCGAAGACGGCCGACCGTCAGGCCCGTGTGAAGATGACGGTGAATTTGGATAATCTGGACATCAAAAAACAGCATTCGCTGCGCGTGGTGCCGGTCATTCTTTCTGCCGACGGCAGTCAGGAACAGGAACTTCCTCCTTTTGTGGTGAACGGCAAAGTGCGCGATAAAATGCAGCAGCGTACGGAAGCTTTTGAACATGTCGATTTCAATCCCGGAGCCGTGGCAAAGATACGCCGTAAGAACGGTGAGGCTCAGACGGTGGATTACGAGGCATCCGTACCCTTCAAACGCTGGATGATTGGAGGCAATCTTCAACTCCGTGCGTATGTGACAGGCTGTGCCCAGTGTAATGACGGTGACGAAACAGCTACTACGGGCGATATTTTCCCACCGATGACTCCGGCTTACTATTCTCCGTTTATCCAGCCGAAGGAAGAGATTGTGAAGCGTCGTTCCGAGACCCGTTCTGCACGCTTGCAGTTCCGTCAGGACAGCTATCGCATTGAGCCGAAGTACAAGGGCAATCAGGCAGAACTGGACACCGTGAGCAATTCCATTGCGCTGGTAAAAGATAACGATGACCTGACCATTACGGGGATTTATGTAACGGGTTACGCTTCTCCGGAAGGAACTTTTGCCTATAATATGAAGCTGTCTGAGCGTCGTGCGAAGGCCTTTACGGAATATATGAAAGACGATTTGAAAGCGATTGATCCGCAGCTTTACCACGTGGACTGGAAAGGTGAAGACTGGGTTGGTCTGCGTGAAGAGGTGGTGAAATGTTCCGACCTGCCGAAGCGTGAAGAAGTTTTGGATATCATCGATCATTGCGGGGATGACAAAGATGCCTGCGAAAAACAATTGAAAGCGTTGGTACCACCGACCATCTATCAGTATTTGCTGAAGGAGCTGTATCCAGCGGTTCGTCGTAACGAATACCGTATAGAATATAATGTGCGTCATTTTACGGTAGAAGAGGGCCGGGAGATGATTAAGAACCATCCGGAGCTGATGAGCGTGAGTGAGATTCAGCAGGTAGCCGACAGCTACGGCAAGGGAAGTCCTGAATATGTGAATTGTTTGGTGAGCGGTGTAAAGGCTTATCCAAACGATGTGACGGCTGTGAACAATGCTGCACTGGCCCTGATGGAGGCCAACCGTACAGATGAAGCTATCCGCTTGCTGGATAATGTTCCGGCAGAAGGTGAATTGCTAAATATGAAGGGAGTGGTTTATGTCAAGGCTGGCAATCTGGAAAAGGCCGTACAGGCTTTCTCTGAGGCGCAGGCTAAAGGCTATTCTCAAGCAGGGGAGAATCTGACACAACTGAAACAGTATATGGAATATATGGCCGAATGAAATAGGATAGAGAATAATATAAGAAAAATGTGTAATTTAATTTTTATTTGCTATGAAATTGTCTAAAAGTTTATTTTTGGCATTTGCGGGCTTGGGTTTGTTCGCATGCTCTAATGAAGACAATGTACCGTCGACTGACAACAGTCATAGCGGTACATTCTTGACGTTGACTTTGGTAGGAACAGAAAACAGTGGTTCCAGAACGGTGGCTGGAGAAGATGGTACAGTGGAAGGAACGGTAGCAGAGTCAACGATTTCAGAAGCTATGGTAGTTTTGTGTGCTTCTGATGGAACTATACAATCTGCAAAGAAAGTGAGTTGTATAAAAAAGGATGATAGCAGCGTGGAAACTTATCCGGTAGAAGCTGGAGTTGGTACTTATTATGTGTATGTGATTGCAAATCCGGGAACTACTTTGTTTGATGGAATTACAGGTAATATTAAGAGCTTGGAGAAAGCAATTACAAGTAGTGCTGATTTTGCTACAAATAGTCAATTCCTGATGTTTAGTGAATGTCATGGAACTGATAAGACAGGAGGGCAGGAGATAACCGTATCTGCTGAAAATGATTATGACAATCCGGCTAGGACTGCTGAACCTATCAAACTCGACCGTTTAGCAGCAAAGATTACTTATGAAGAAAAAAAAGGTGGTGCCGATATTAGTGCTGCAGAAGGAGAGTTGACAGAATTGACTGGGATTGCATTCAATGGTTTTGCTTTGGTAAATGGAATCAAAAATTTTTATCTGCAACAGCATTGGAATGCGGCTGCCCCTACCCCTACTACTACAGGAAGTTCCCATATAAATACTTTGTTAACCCCCACAGTAACGAATAATGCTTCTGATAATTTTTATAACAGATGGGATGATTTCCGTACGGTGACTAAGGTAAGTGATTCTTACACTGCAGCTGTTGATGTAAAGAATACTTCTTTTACTACAAATGCTTTATATTGTATGGAAAATAACTCAGGATCAACAGCTGATAATTGTTTTGCTGAAGGCTCAGATTTGAATGGTAATACTACGGGGGTAATTTTTAAGGCCACAGCTACGGTTACAGGAAGTGATGAATGTGCAGGAAAGAACTGTTTCTATGCCTATAATGGCGAGTATTTTGCTACATTGGGGGCTGTTCAAGCTAAATATTCAGCAGTATTTGATGATAAAGATGGACTTGACAATGATAGAATAGAAGAACTAGCAGCAGCGGAGGCTGAGCTGAAGTCAGCTAAAGCCGGAACGGCAAGCGAAGAAGCTACAGTAAAAACTATTTCTGACTTCCGTGTGAAATACAATATTCATGTGTATGAAGACGGAGTGATGTATTATACGCATTATATTGAAGATCAAAACTATACGGCAGCAGATAGTAAACAGGCTCAAGTGAACTATCAGTCTGTTATGCGTAACACTATTTACGGATTGACTGTAAATTCTGTAAAAAATATTGGAGATGATATTCCGGGTGGATGGAATCCGGATACTGATCCGGAAGATCCTA
>ENA-ORTZ01001219-ORTZ01001219.1-human-gut-metagenome-genome-assembly--contig:-NODE-1219-length-15673-cov-4.806761_pt1 | contig 15673 bp, 9 predicted proteins | sample MGYA00242075_ERZ509199 | MGnify/ENA primary metagenome ERZ509199 (study PRJEB26280, sample SAMEA2338824) | human gut metagenome | biome: human gut; feature: human-associated habitat; material: faeces...
AATGCCATAATCAAGCAGTATCAGAAGCTTCTTGAGATGGATGAGGTAAGGCTTGCGTTCGCGACATCGGTCTCTTGGGCTCGGGCATAATATTGCTCGGCATCGGCGAACCGACGGGCATAATAATAGCAATCGCCTATCCGGGAATAGGCATCGGCAAGCATACTTCGATTTCCTCCGGTCTGTACGGAGACATACCGGGAAAAACCGTCGAGGGCTTGCGAGAAGTTATGTTGTTTGAATTGACAGTAGGCCCAATCGTACCAAGCCAGCGAATACATTTCACTCCGCTTGTCCTTGCTGGAAGAAAGATATGCCGAATAATTCCGGGCAGCGATATCGTATTGTTCCCGACGATATTGGCACTCGGCGAGCCAAAACGCAGCCTTACCCCGTATATCGGTATCATAGTTTCCCACAGCGATCGCCCGGCTAAACAAACTTTCGGCATCAGCGATACGGGCATTGGTGAAAGCCTCTGTCCCCAACTGGAAAAGAATGCGCTGCTTGGCGGCGAGTATTTTCCCGTCGGGCTTCCGTATTTTATCGATAGACGCCAGTGCCGACCGATAATTACGGGTCGTCATGTAAACCTCTACCAAATAGTCGTTAATCTTGTCGGCATAGCGAGAACCGGGAAACTCGTTCAAGAAACGTTCGAACACACCCACCGAGTTATCGAAAGGCGAAGCCGTGCGATCATACAGACAGAGCGCATAGTTGTAAAGCGCCGTCTCCCGAACCTGACGGTCGTAATTTCCTTGTGAAGCCATCTCGAACGCCATGCGGGCATTATTTTTATCTCCGGCTCGCAAATAGGCTTGCCCGATATAAAGATAAGCATTTTGAGAAAGAGCATCGTCCACGCCGGTCACACGCCCCAAATAATCGATCACCTCGCTATCTTCTCCCCGGCGATAGGCCATGACACCCATGACATAAAGAGAAGAGCGTTCGGGTTTGCGACATCGTTGCAGATACCTTTCCAAATATTCCGTCGCCGCTTTATCGTCTCCTTCTTGATAAGCGCTTTCGCCGAGCAACCGAAGAAGTTCGGTATATAAGTCGGCATCGGAAGACGGACGGGACAACAACGCTTTACCCTCGGACAATACCTGTGCAAAACGTTTTTGCCCGAAATAAATCTGCAACATGTGCAGCCGTGCGGCATAGCCGAAACTCCTGTCGTCCGCCACTTTCGAAAATCCGCTTAAAGCGGCTCTATCGTCTCCCTCGTTCATCTGTATATACGAAAGGTAGAAAGTGGCTCCTGTCCGAAATCTCTCTTTCCCGATTAGAAGCTGAAACAGCGGTTTCGCCGCATCGGGATTACCGGTCTTCAACAAAGAACATGCTGTGCGATATCCCCACCGGTCCTCCTCGTCGCCGGTCAACAGACTCACATTTACCGTCTGATAGGCTTTCAAGGCTTTTGCATAATCTTGACTGTCGTAATAATAATCGGCCAATGCCAACCGAACCTGCAAAGTATGTTTAGAATCCGGATAATTTCGCAAAAAATCCGTCAACCGCTGTACAGCCTGCGGCGAATAATTGCGGGCTTCCGAAAGAGCGATATACCAGTCGGCCGTTTCCCGCTGCTCAGGCGACAAATCGCCTTCACAAGCCTCTTTCATCACATCGGCACAACCCGCGTAGTTCTTCTCTTGAAAGAGAAAGATTCCCCTATCTATCAAAGCCCTGTCATCGTTATAAGCCGGGATTCCCGGCTTGGCGGCCAAAAGCTGTCCGGTGCATACGATTCCACAAAGTATAACTATCGCCCGTTTCATGAACATCTTTATTTTGTATTAAGTTCCGAACTATCCACCCATTTAAATAATTTATCCGACGGTCGTATCTTCTCATCGATACGCATCGAGAACCGCTCTCCTTTTACCGTCTTTTGCACCGGTTTCAAATCGACTCGTATCTCCTCTACCTTGCGGATAAGCGCACCGGTCGTCGGGCCGGTGACGAGTATCTCGTCTCCCACGCTCAACGAACCGCTCTCCATGAGAAATTCGGCCACACCGAGGTTGGAAAAATACTTCACGCCCTTGCCTATATATATCTTTCGTTTCGTGGCTCCCGAGCCATAATTGTGAGTCCATTCGCCCAAGCGCTGACCTAAATAATATCCGTTCCAGAACCCTCGATTAAAGACGGTAGCGAGCCGTTCGTCCCACTGTGCGATCTTCTCGTCGGTAAAGTCGTTGTTCAAATAAGACTCGATGGCCTCGTTGTAACACGAAACGACCGTACGCACATATTCCGGTCCCCTTGCACGACCCTCGATTTTAAATACCCGCACCCCCGAATCGATCAGTTTGTTCAGGAAATGTATCGTTTTCAAGTCCTTCGGCGACATGATGTAAGCGTTATCCACTTCCAACTCGTTACCGGTCTCCTTGTCTTTCACTTCGTATGAACGACGGCAAATCTGCATACAAGCCCCCCGATTCGCCGAAGCATTCATTTCGTGAAGGCTCAAATAACATTTGCCGGACACAGCCATGCACAATGCCCCGTGACAGAACATCTCTATACGTACCGGTTCTCCGCCCGGCCCCACGATACGATCCCGCAAAATGGCTTCGTGAATACGGGCTACCTGCTCCATATTCAACTCCCGGGCCAGCACCACCACATCGGCAAAACGGGCATAGAATCGCAACGCCTCGGTATTGGAAATATTCAGCTGGGTCGATAAATGCACCTCTACCCCTATCTCGCGGGCATAGGTCATAGCCGCCACATCGCTGGCGATAATAGCCGAGAGCCCGGCCTCCTTCGCCGCATCGATAATACGATGTAACAGAGGTATATCTTCGTCGTAGATAACGGTATTGACCGTCAGATAACTCTTTATGTGATGCTCGTTACAAATACGCACGATCTCGTGTAAATCGTCTATCGTAAAATTATTCGACGAACGGGCTCGCATATTCAGCCCCTCGATACCGAAATATACCGAATCGGCCCCTCCCTGTATGGCCGCCGTCAAAGAATCGTACGAACCCACCGGCGCCATAATTTCAAAATCGCTTCTCTTCATCATAAACAAACCGTTCTATTTCCCGGTGATTATTTTTCGTATTTCGTTTAGTTTATTCAATGCTTCTACCGGTGTAAGGTTATTGATATCGACCTGTAAAATTTCGTCCCGAACCTGTGAAAGCACAGGATCGTCCAGTTGGAAAAAACTCAACTGCATGCCACCTCTCGACGAAGCGATTTCGGCGGTAGGCTTGGCGATACCGTTCTGGCGGTTCTCCGACTCCAACTGTTTCAAAATCTGGTTGGCCCGCTTGACGATGCTCTGGGGCATACCGGCCAGCTTCGCCACATGGATACCGAAACTGTGCTCACTCCCGCCGCGTACCAATTTCCGCAAGAATATCACCTTGTTGTCGACCTCTTTTACCGAAACGTTATAATTGACAATGCGTTTATAAGTACGTTCCATTTCGTTCAGCTCGTGATAATGGGTAGCGAACAACGTCTTGGCACGAGCCTTGGGGTGTTCGTGTATGTGCTCGACAATAGCCCACGCGATAGATATACCGTCGTAAGTACTCGTTCCCCGTCCCAACTCGTCGAACAGAACCAAACTCCGCTCCGACAGATTGTTGAGAATATCGGCGGCCTCGGTCATCTCGACCATAAAGGTAGATTCGCCGAGCGAGATATTGTCCGATGCCCCCACACGAGTGAAAATCTTGTCCACAATACCTATCTTAGCGGCCTCGGCCGGAACGAAACTTCCTATCTGAGCCATCAGAACAATCAAAGCGGTCTGGCGCAACAACGCCGATTTACCAGCCATGTTGGGTCCCGTTATCATCATGATTTGCTGCTTGTCGTTGTCGAGCTCGACACTGTTGCTGATGTAGGGTTCGCCCGGCGGCAACTGTTTCTCGATAACCGGGTGACGTCCTTCCTTGATGTCGATAACCAGCGAATCGTTTACTTCGGGACGAATATACCGGTTTTCCACGGCCGACTTCACGAACGACAACAAGCAGTCGAGCCGCGCAATGAGATTGGAATCGAGTTGTATGGCAGGAATATACTCCGTCAATGCAAGAATCAAATCATTGAACAACTGCGTTTCCAATGAAAGGATTTTCTCCTCCGCCCCCAAAATCTTCTCCTCGTATTCTTTCAACTCTTGGGTAATATAACGCTCTGCGCTCACCAACGTCTGCTTTCTGATCCAATCGGAAGGAACCTTGTCCTTGTGAGTATTGCGCACTTCGATGTAATACCCGAATACGTTGTTATACCCGATTTTCAAGCTGGGAATACCTGTTTTCTCGCTCTCGCGCTGCTGCACGTGCAACAAATAGTCTTTCCCCGAATAGGAAATCTCTCGCAACTCGTCGAGTTCGTCGTTCACACCCTTGCGGATAATTCCTCCCCGATTCACCAAATTGGGCGCATCGGGATTAATTTCATGTTCGATTCGATCCCTGATGATCGTACAACAATTCAGTTGCTCCCCGATACGTTGCAATACAGGTTCATCGCTCTGCTCGCAAACAGCCTTGATAGGCTCTATCGCCGACAATGCCACTTTCAACTGAACCACCTCGCGAGGCGAAATACGCCCCACCGCTACTTTCGAAATGAGGCGTTCCATATCGCCTATCGTATCGAGTTGCGGATCGATAACCTCCCTAACTTCGGGGTGGCGGAAAAAGAACTCCACTCCGTTCAACCGATCCTCGATAGGCTTCACATCTTTCAACGGAAAGACGACCCACCGTTTGAGCATACGCGCCCCCATTGGGGTGACAGTCCGGTCTATCACGTCGAGCAGGCTTTTTCCCCCTTCGTTCATCGGAGAAAGCAATTCGAGACTCCGTACCGTGAATTTATCCAATCGCACATATCGCTCCTCCTCGATACGAGACAGCGATGTAATGTGCGAAATCTGCGTATGCTGCGTAATATCCAAATAATGAAGCAGAGACCCCGCGGCGATAATGGCGTTGGGCATATTGTGAATTCCGAAACCTTTGAGATTTTTCGTCTCGAAGTGACGCAATAAGCGATCCGAAGCGGCATCCTCGGTATAAACCCAATCGTCCAACTCGAAAGTAAAAAAACGGGAACCGAAATGCTCCTCGAACAATTTCCGTTTCGTGCGTTCGAACAGCACCTCTTTCGGAGAGAAATTGCCCAACAGCTTGTCCACATAGTCGAAATCTCCCTCGGCGGTCAAGAACTCACCCGTCGATATATCGAGAAAAGCCACACCCACTTTGTTACCTTTCCCGAAATGAACACCCGCCAAGAAATTATTCTCTCGGTGATCGAGAATATTGTCGTTAATCGACACGCCCGGTGTTACCAATTCCGTAATGCCGCGCTTGACCAATTTTTTTGTCAGTTTCGGGTCTTCCAGCTGTTCGCAAATAGCCACCCGTTTTCCGGCACGCACCAATTTGGGAAGGTAAGTATCGAGAGCATGATGGGGAAAACCGGCCAACTCCACATACTGGGCGGCTCCATTTGCCCGGCGAGTCAATGTAATCCCCAATATTTCCGATGCCACCAAAGCATCGTCCGAAAACGTTTCATAAAAGTCTCCCACCCTGAAAAGCAATATCGCATCGGGATGCTTGGCTTTCATCTCGATATACTGTTTCATCAGCGGAGTTTCGACAATTTCCTTGGCCACGATATATTTCTTTTATATTCGTATGAATAATCCTGTTTAAGAGAAACAAAGATAACATTTTCGACCGGAATTGTGAAATTAAAAAAATGTAAGAAACCGTTTTTATTTTTTTCTATTCCCCTCTTCATCGCTGCCACTCCCCCATTCCCCCACTCTCCCCTGTGTTTCGAAAAACAAAAAGTCAGCTCTTAAAACGACGAGTAAGACTTATGCTTCTTTATTGAAACAGCTCTCTCCCTCCTCCCGCCAGACCTTGTAACATTCGAAACATTTCACTCCTCCCCTTGCCGTGTCCCGTAGCATTACGGGGTGTTTTGCAACGCAAAATATAGCGTAGGACGGAGGAGTTAAAGAAATACCAGCAGTAAAAGAAACAGAGACAAGACTTCTCTCCCCCGCTCATCGTAGATGAGATGGAACGAATACTCACAGGACAGAAGGACTGAAAAAACAGTAGAGCGATGCCATCGAAAGATTCCTACACTCCTCCCCTGTGTTTTGTTGACAAACAAAATATAGGGGAGGTGGCCGTAGGACGGAGGGGTTAAAGAAATACCAGCAGTAAAAGCAACAGAGACAAGACTTCTCCCCCCTGCTCATCGTAGATGAGATGGAACGAGTTCACCACCGACAAACTATACTTTCAGGAAAATATTTTTCCGATACAGAAAATAAAGGAAGAACCAGCAACAAGCGACATATCCTGCACGAAGGACGACCGCACCGGCAGGCTCGCCGGCACATTCTCCCACCCATTGGGATATACCTCCGAACAAAAACTTATTCATGTGAGAAAATCCTACCACCTGCTGCGCCAGATAAATCATTATCGAATTTAGTCCTATCACTCGGAAAAAGAGAGTCCACGATTTCCACCCTTTCACATCGACGATATAATAGAACAAAGCGAACAACAAGAACGAAAGCCCTCCCACGAAACAGGTAAACGAACTACTCCAAAGCATTTTGTTAATCGGGAATACGGTATTCCAAACCAGCCCTATGACGACCAACACAACCCCGATTCCCGACAAAAGCAAACTCTTTCTCTCTCCGCTTCCCAAGCGGGTGGAACGGACGATTTCTCCCGCATAAATTCCCAATAACGCCGTGACTATCGCCGGAAGCGTGCTCAGTAAACCCTCCGGGTCGAAATTACCGTATATCAATTTCCCCGGCAAACAATGCCGATCGATATATCCGACCAGATTCCCTTCGATAGAAAGAGGGGAAGCCCCCGCAGCATCGGGAGCCGGCACAAAAGCCAACAGCAACCAATAACCCACCAAGATAAAGACAATCAAACCATATTGTACCGACTTTTTCAAACTCATGTAAATGAAAGCCCCGAACATCCACGCCAGCCCGATACGCCCCAAAACGCTTGCCAAACGCACATCGGGGAAATTCAACTGTAAGAATCCGTTATACAAGAATCCCAGCAAAACGAGGGTGACACCCCGGCGGAAAACCCTCAGGTAAATATGTTTGTCGCTCGATCCGCTCCCCCTTTGCTTGGCCAATGAAAACGGGAAAGATATACCTGCGATAAACAAGAACAAGGGGAATATCATATCGTGTTGGGTAAACCCGTCCCACGGGACGTGCCGCATGTGCCCCGCTATGACATCGCCCACCGCCGTCGGGTGCAAGGCATTCAAGGCGACTACCAACGGGGCGAAACCCATAATAAAAAGCATATCGAATCCCCGAAGGGTATCCAATGACAACAGACGTGTGTTTTTCTTTGTTTCTTTCTTTGTTTCCATATCCGAATTTTGTTTTTCTGTATAGTATACAAGCGACTCGGCTCGTTTATCCAATGATGCGTTACACTCCCTAATCCGCACCCGCAGCGATCCCGATCGAATGTATGTCTCTGCCTATTTCGACAACAGCTTTTTTATCCGTTCCACATCGTCTTCCCGTTCCGGGGGAATAATTCCCCGTTGATAGAAATCTTCGAAATCCGAGAGAAAGTCCTCTTTTAACTCTTCCTTGTATCGCAGGTATATCTCTTCCGCCTCGGCATATCGACCTTGAAGAAGAAGGGATGCCGCAAGATTTGTATAAATGGTATGATGAGTAGAATCATATTTTGCTCCCTCACGGGCATACCGTTCAGCTTCTTCAAAATTGCCCTGAGCGAGAAATAAGAATGAAAGGTTATTGCACGCTCGTACTAAATACGGCTCGTAAACCTGTGGATTCGCCGCTGCGAGTCGTTTATAAATTTCCATGGCGGAGAGGCACATCTCCTCGCTTTCCTCATAACATCGGGTATCTCTGTACAAATTGCCTAAATTATTTTGTGTCCTCGCCAAATCCGGCTCGTAGACCTGTGGATTCACCGCTGCGAGTCGTCGACGAATTTCCATGGCGGAGAGATACATCTTCTCGCTATCTTCATAACGTTGGGTATCGCTATACAAATTACCTAAATTATTTTGTGTCGTTGCCAAATACGGCTCGTAGGATTGTGGATTCGCCGCTGCGAGCCGTCGACGAATTTCCATAGCGGAGAGGTACATCTTCTCGCTATCTTCATAACGTCGGATATCGCTATACAAAAGGCCTAAATTATTTTGTGTCATTGCCAAATACGGCTCGTAAACCTGTGGATTCACCGCCGCGAGTCGTCTATAAATTTCCATGGCGGAGAGGTACATCTTCTCGCTATCTTCATAACGTTGGGTATCTCTGTACAAATTGCCTAAGTTATTTTGAGCCCTCGCCAAATCCGGCTCGTAAACCTGTGGATTCACCGCTGCGAGTCGTCTATAAATTTCCATGGCGGAGAGATACATCTCCTCGCTTTCCTCATAACGTTGGGTATCTCTGTACAAATTGCCTAAATTATTTTGTGTCGTTGCCAAGCCCGGCTCGTAAACCTGTGGATTCACTACGGATAACCGTTGATAAATCTCCACGGCAGAGAGATACATCTCTTCGCTATCCTCATAACGTTGGGTATCGCTGCACAAAAGGCCTAAGTTATTTTGAACCATTGCCAAGCTCGGCTCATAGGCTTGTGGACTAATGGCCGCAAGTCGCTGGCAAATGTCTAAATTTTCTCGATAACGAGCTTCCGCCAAATCGTATCGTTTGTTTGTCTGTAAAAAACAACCATACTCAAACAAACTTTTTGCCAACTCTTCCTCCGAAAGGTTGGCTCGGATTAGCTCGATACCCTGCTCATAGGCATGGCAAGCCAATTCGAAGCGACGAGGCTCTGCATAGTCTGTCATCAAAGCCTTTGCCCGCAAAACATACTCCTCGGCCAACGATCGTGTCTTTTGAAGTCCCGCCTCGATAAGCGACCGACCGGAATCGACCAGTAGTTTTCCTTGCTCTATCTCCTTGCGGGCCTGAGCGACATCGGCGGCGATATCTTTTTCATTCAAAATCTCCACGACCCCTTTGCTGTTCCCTCGCTCGAACATCTCTATCGCCAACCGTTTGCGCTCGCTCACCGGAGTTCCGCTCCCGATCAGCTTGTTGATGGATAGAGCAAGATCGAACAGCTGGCTCTCCAATCGGTTGAGACTTTCCCGTTTCTTGTATAGTTCCGCTTGTTTCTCATCAATCATCGGTTGAAGCTCGGCGACACCGGTCGCTCTCAGTCGGGCGATCTCTGTATTCAATCGGGCAATGGACTCTTTCAACGAAAGGTATTCCGGATTTTCGGCGGCAAAAGAGAGATTGTCCAGTTCGGCTATCTTGTGGCCGTAAAGCGAAACGACTCCGTTCTCTATCTTAAAGTGGTTACCCTCGGTTACGGAAGCGTTGCCCGATACCGATGGAATGATCCGCTCCAACTGCATGACAAAATGCAACTTCATGGCATCGTCGGTGGCATAGTTGCACCAATAATGCCCCACCCGATCGAACAAATCTTCCTTGAATCGTTTCAACGCCTCGTCCTCCATTTCACCTTCTATCAAGGCACGAATATAGACAAATGTCTTAGGGTGACTCTGATTCTTCACATATTCGTCTAAGGCTTGATTGAACTCCTCTATGGTGTATTCTCCCGCTTTGCGATGAAACATACAGATACAAATATCGCTGGCACGTACTATGCGGTTGTAGTCGTCCTGAGTACGGGTTCCGGTGCAAAATGCCGAAAAATCTTCCCAACGTCTGCACCTTATGCGATATCCCCGAGGCTCGAAAATTTCGTCCAAAGAAGCCACCAATGAATGAAAACTGTTACGGTCGTTTTTCAACTCGTCGCTGGATGCCAAAAATACGGTTATGTTCTTCATATCGTTACATCTGAGTTTCACTATACTTTAATATAGGTCTGCAAGATAAACAATTTCTACCTATCCCCCCAATTTTCCCGGTCGAGATTTCGGTAATTCACCGCTTCGTTGATGTGTTGCACCTGTACCCCTTCGCTACCTTCCAAATCGGCAATGGTACGAGCCACTTTCAAAATACGGTCGTAGGCCCGTGCCGACAGGTGGAAACGGTTCATCGCATCTTTCAGCCGTTTCAATCCCGCCTCATCGGGGACAGCGAATCGGTTCAATAACCGGGTAGTCATTTGGGCATTGCAATGAATGCCGGGATAGTCGGCGAAGCGTGCGGCTTGAATTTCTCTTGCGGCAATGACTCGTCGACGAATCGACTCGCTCGACTCCGACGGACGGGTGTCGGAGATTTTCTCGAACGGGACGGGAACGATCTCCACTTGTATGTCTATGCGGTCGAGCAGAGGGCCCGAAATTTTTCCCAAATAACGTTGTATCGTTCCCGGGCTGCATATACACTCTTTTTCCGGGTGGTTATAATATCCGCAAGGACAAGGATTCATCGAAGCGACCAACATCACCCCGGCGGGATATTCTATCGAGTATTTCGCACGTGCTATCGTTATCTTGCGGTCTTCGAGCGGTTGACGCATTACTTCGAGTACTTGACGTGAAAACTCGGGCAACTCGTCGAGAAAAAGCACCCCGTTGTGTGCCAATGAAATTTCACCCGGCTGGGGAAAAGCCCCGCCGCCCACCAACGCTACCGACGATATGGTATGATGCGGCGACCGGAACGGCCGTTGCGACAACAACGAACTACCCCTCTCCATGCGTCCGGCGACCGAATGTATCTTGGTCGTTTCGAGTGCTTCCTGCAATGTGAGAGGCGGAAGTATAGAAGGCAACCGCTTCGCCATCATCGATTTTCCGGCGCCCGGAGGCCCTATGAGTATGATGTTATGTCCGCCGGCCGCTGCTACTTCGAAAGCCCTCTTGACACTCTCCTGACCTTTAACATCGCTGAAATCCAAATCGAAATGGGTATATTCCCTGAAAAATTCCGCACGAGTATCGATCACCGTCGGTTCCAGCTCGATCTCCCCGTTCAGGAAACGAATCACCTCGGTGATATTCTCTACTCCATACACATCGAGATGATTGACTACCGCGGCCTCGCGAACATTGGCTTTGGGAATAATCAACCCCTTGAAACCCTCCTCCCTTGCTTTGATAGCTATGGGCAACGCCCCCTTGATAGGAAGAATGGAGCCGTCGAGAGACAACTCCCCCATCAACATATACTCGCTCAATTTACCCGTTTTTATCTTCTCGTCGCTTGCCAAAATCCCCACGGCCAAAGGCAAATCATACGCCGCCCCTTCCTTGCGTATATCGGCAGGCGACATGTTCACGATTACCTGTTTCCTCGGAAATCTGTAACCGTTATGTTCCACGGCCGAGACAATCCGCTCGTGGCTCTCTTTCACGGCGGCATCGGGCAATCCCACCATAAAGAAACGGATACCCTGCGAACAGTTCACCTCGATAGTCACTACAAGAGCATCGATACCCTGCACGGCTGCGCCAAAAACTTTCACCAACATAGTAATAGATTTTGCAGTAATAGGTTATGGTGTTACTAAACGTTCGATATAAACTCTCGAAGAGTCGGGCGAAAGCCCTCTGGCGACAATCCGCCCCAAAGAATCGGCGACCAACAGATAAGGTATGCTTTGGATATGAAGCTCTTTCACCCCCGGATAAAGATAACCGCCTTTCCCCCACCGCCGGGCCCATACGGCCGAATCGGCCTCGATTCGCTCCTTCCATACGGCGCTGTCCCTATCCAGCGAAATTTCCACGACCCGCACCAACGAATCGTATCGTTCTGCTATCTCCCTTAAAAAGCCGCTGTACCTCTGTGTTCCGGGTGTCTCGGCAGCCCAAAAACAAAGCAGGGTCGCTTGGGCTTCTCGGGGATTCAGCAGTTCGGTCGTATCGGCCACCGTAGTCAATGATAAATAAGGTAATACGGTGTCACTCTTCTGTATGGTTTCAAATTGTCGATACATTTCCAATGCTGTGGCCGGCGGAGCCGACAGTACACGGTCGTCCAACAAACCGATCAACGAATCGCAAAACGCATCGCTCGCCCTTCCCAATACATAATCATCTAACAAAATAGCGCTCACGGGCGAATCTTTATGTTCGCCTACATACTTTGCCACAACGCCTTGCAGCTCCTTGCTCAACTGCTCGTATCGTCGGGTTTTCATTCCCGATGCCGAAATGTTCCTTTCTGCCGACCAAGACTGCAACAACTCTTTATTCTCTTGATTGAACTTAAACAAATCCTTATTTAGAGAACTTCCTTTCACTCTCAATCCGAAAGGATCCTGCCCGTCACCCGACAATTCTATCCGGTCGCCGTTCTGCACATATATCTTGGTCAAGGGCGTTTTATCGAAATAATAAAACTGTATGGGAATAACTGCCGAAGCCGAGTTTTTGAATGTGATAAAACCATTCTGCGGACGGAGAGTATCTACGACAATGCCGTTTTCAAGACTATAAACGGCATAAATAGGGCGTCCTCCTAAATTATTGATAGTTCCCTCCACGACAAACTCGTTATCCTTGCCGCCGCAACCCGACAGCAAAAGGACACAAATACACAGTACCGCACCTATTTTATTCATGCAAAAAACATTTTCATTTCTTGCAAATGTACTGGATTTTACGGGAGGAGCAAAACAATATCCGGGCAAAACAAAGTATAAAACCCGACAACAATGGAAAAACCGGCGAAAAAGAACGACCTTTTTACCTATAAAATAAAGCCGATATAGCATATATTTGCACAATTATCTATATCGGAATGTATCGGATATAGATGCGGTTCGAAATAAAAAAATGAACAAGTTCATTTTTCATTTCTCCCACCATTTGTTATATTTGTATATGAAACGATTGTTTATCTTCCTGCTGATAGTTCTGCTCTGCATTCCGGGTTTTACCCAAATCCGAAACGATGTCCCCCGATACAATCCCGACAGCGTGCGTGAAGAGCTGGACAAAAGACCTTATTTTTCACTATACAAAGACAATTACTTTATCGGGGGTACGACCATCGGGAGCAAACCGACCAATAAAAATTCCGATGTAAAATTCCAACTAAGCATCAGCCAGAGACTTACAAAAAGTAAACTTCCATTCGACACCTACCTCTTTATAACCTATACGCAAAAAGCATTTTGGAATGTCTTTCAAGAATCTCTCCCGATGTACGACCTCAATTTCAATCCCGGCATAGGGCTATCGCATCTGGTCATACATCGAAATAGACTTATCGGACAAGTCTCGCTCCTGATCGAGCATGAATCGAACGGGAAAGACAGCATTTATTCTCGCAGTTGGAATAAAATCTCGTTCATGGGTGCGCTCGCCGTCGATCGCAATGTAGAGCTTCAATTCAAAACATGGATACCTATCATCGACAGCGGGAACAACCGGGATATCCTCAAATACTGCGGTATTTTTCAATTAGCAGGTAGTTACATAAGCGACAATCGCCGGTTCGGAGCTACCGTCATTCTCACCAAGCGGAGCGGCTGGAATTTCAATTTCAACACCGTTATCGAACTGAATGCCCGCTTATTCCCCAACGAAAACCAATATTTCTTTATACAATATTACAACGGTTACGGCGAAGGACTGCTCGATTATAACAAATTCCATTCTCGCCTGAGAGTAGGGTTCGTCATCAAACCCCAGAATTTCAGCAATTACTGATTCCTCCTTCACACATAGCTTTTTCGGTTCCGCCAAAAATCCGTGGGGTAGGCACGAATTTTAGCAATGAATCACTTGTCGACAAACACATTCCGGACTTTTCGGTGAAAGGTTGATTCTTGCCTAAATTTCTGTACAAAGCGTACTACTCCTCTGTGTCGCGTAGTACTACGGAGTACTATGTTAGCCATATAGAGGAGACACCGAAGAAACAATAGTTTCTAAGGAGAGGGGTTGAAAAAGATCATTTGGTTGTAGAGTTCAACCCCTTCGCCCTACGGGCACTCCCCCTATCTCATCTACGATGAGCAGAGGGAGAGGATTGAAAGTATCACATTAACAGTTTTTACTCCTTCGGAGCTTTATGGGGATTCACCTCCTCCATTGCCGTGCCCCGTAGCATTACGGGGTGTGGCGTTAGCCATATAGGGGAGGTGTCCGAAGGACGGAGGGGTTGAAAAGACATCACATCAATCAGTTTATATCGAGCATATCCCTCTCCCCCTGCCGTGTCCCGTAGTATTGCAGGGTGTTTCCGTTAGGGAATATAGGGGGAATGCCCACAGGACGAGGGGGTTAAAAAGATTATATAGGAGTAGAAATATAAAAAGACAATCCCTTTTGATTTCCGATTGAACCGATATCCCCACTAATCGACAGATCCTCCTTATAGCCTCCGTGCAATAGGGCAACACATCATTCCTAATCGAAACACAATATATTCAAAGAGCGGGGCTTGTACGATTTACAAGCCCCGCTCTTTGAATACACCTTTTTTATACTCCTCCGAACAAAAGGACTCGAAATTTTATCCTTGTTGCATCACGACCTCGGTCAAGTCGGTGCTAAAAATCCGGTACTCATTTTCTGTTATAGACCGGGGAGATGTAAGCACGACCAACGAATGAGGCGAATAACCCTCCCGATAGGGAGGATGCGTATGGGCAAAAGGGTTCTCATGGAAGCCGCACTTTCGGTAAAATCTCAAACGAGCTCTCGAAACAGAATCGACGACAGGATCGATTTCCAGCAAAACAATTTTAGAGGTCAAGCGGAGAAACGCATTCAAAATTTCGCTTCCATACCCCCGTCCTCGTAATCCTTGATGCACTGCGAAATGCTCTATATACCTATAACTGCCAAACTCCCAATAGGAGATAAATCCGACAAACATATCCCCTTCGCTATACCCTACCAAATGATAATCGGCACACGAGAACGCTTTTTCCTGCTGCTCTTGCGTCCGCTGCTCGAAGATAGGGAAACTGACAGAATACAATTTCCGCCACGAGTCGTAAAGTTCATGCTGCGAACTATCTATATCTATACAATTCATAGTCATATAATATTTCCCATGAATATCCCCCATTATCAAGGAATCATATCACCGCGGCAAAACCGGCATACACGATCGCTCGAATCCTCATCATGCCATTCCGAAAGCCTTTTTCACGACTTCGACATAATCGAGTTTCTCCCAAGTGAACAGCTCTACTTCACGAACGATCGGTTCGGGGTTATAATGCGATTTGAATGTCTTCACGACAGTTTGCGGTTTTCTTCCCATGTGACCGTAAGCCGCCGTCTCTTCATAAATAGGATTACGTAACTTCAAACGCTCCTCGATAGCTTTCGGACGCATGTCGAAAATCTCGCACACCCGTCGGGCTATCTCGGCATCACTCATCGACACGTGCGATTTACCGTAAGTATTCACATAAACACTCACCGGTTCGGCGACACCTATGGCATACGACACCTGCACCAGAATCTCGTCCGACACCCCTGCCGCTACCAAATTCTTGGCAATATGACGAGCGGCGTATGCGGCCGAACGGTCTACCTTCGAGGGATCTTTTCCCGAAAATGCGCCACCTCCGTGACCACCTTTGCCTCCATACGTGTCGACGATAATCTTGCGACCCGTCAA
>ENA-ORTZ01001256-ORTZ01001256.1-human-gut-metagenome-genome-assembly--contig:-NODE-1256-length-15369-cov-4.318336_pt1 | contig 15369 bp, 13 predicted proteins | sample MGYA00242075_ERZ509199 | MGnify/ENA primary metagenome ERZ509199 (study PRJEB26280, sample SAMEA2338824) | human gut metagenome | biome: human gut; feature: human-associated habitat; material: faeces...
CGGCAATATACAACGGACGTGAATCAGCCTGATGATCCCAAGAAATAAAGAAGTGCTGATTCATGCCTATGCCTATTGCGGATTCCCGCGCAGTCTGCGGGCGATTCAGACTTTCATGCAGGTAGTGGACGAACGGAAGGCAGACGGAATAAACGACCCGGTCGGTCGGAAAGCATCTGCAATCAAGGACAATAGAAGCCGCTACGAGCGGGGACGCGACGTGCTCGCTGAAATATCGGGTACGCCGGCCGATACCCCGAAAGCCGGATATGCCGTATTCGCCCCTACTATCGAGCGTTTTCTGAAAGAACATTTGTTTGCCGACCTTTTCGGGCGCGACCTGCTGACCTACCGAGAACGTGAACTCGCTACGGTGTCTATCCTTGCAGGAGTGGGCGGCGTGGAACCGATGGCTTGCGGTCACATGTCGATTTGTCTGCATTTGGGTATTACTCCCAGTCAGCTTTCGGCATTGCTTAATATCGTGGAGATGAACCTCGGCAAAACCTATGCGGAACCGCTTCGCAAAGTGTTGAATCAAATAACGGAAAAGAAATGAAGAAAATAATTTTATCGGTATTGTTGCTGTCAGTTACAGCAATAGCCGGAGCGCAAGAACCTGTTGCAATAGTCAAACAAGGTCACTTCTCGGTAGGAGGCACAACCATACAGCGACCGGGAGTATACGACAATAGTAAATTCGTCGGCTGGGCGGAGCAGGAAGAAACCGGACAAAGCTATCGTGCCGACCATGCTTTCGTGGACTTTCAGATTCCTGCCGACAGCAAGCCTCTTCCGCTGGTCTATGTACATGGTTATGGCGGCTCAGGTGTTTGCTGGCAGATGACACCAGACGGCAGGGACGGATTCTCCACACTGATGCTACGTCGTGGCTGGAGCTGCTATGTGGTGGATCTTCCGGGCAGGGGACGTGCCGGCCGTACGTCTGCAATGACTACGGTCAAGCCCGTAGCCGACGAAATGTTCTGGTTCGATATATGGCGCATCGGTATTTGGCCGAACTACAACGAGGGCGTGCAGTTCCCGAAAGACTCCGCATCGCTCTCGCAATTCTTCCGTGAAATGACGCCCGATCTGAGCGACCACAAACAGGATGTACCTGCCCTCGGCGTATTGGCTGAACGTATCGGCGACCATATTCTCGTCACCCACTCGGCAGGCGGTTTTCCCGGCTGGATATCCGCCATGCAGAACCCGGAAGTCAAAGCAGTCGTGTCCTATGAACCGGGCGGATTCGTGTTCCCCGAAGGCGAAGTGCCGGAACGTATCGACGGGCTGACGGGAGGCGTAGCGGGAACACTCGTTCCGATGGAACAATTCAAACGGCTCACGGAAATTCCTATCATCCTCTATTTCGGGGACTATATTCCCGAAACGCCCTCTGAAAATCTCGGTGACGAAAACTGGCGCGTGCGGCTCCAAATGGCCCGAAAATTCGTGGAAACGATCAACCGGCACGGAGGCAATGCGACATTGGTGGAATTACCCGAAATCGGTATCCGTGGCAATACCCATTTCCTGATGCAGGATCTGAATAATGACGAACTGGCCGATTTGCTCGACAGATGGCTGCACGAGCAGCGATTGGAAAATAATATGTAGATAAAATTCATTGACATAACAAATCCGGGTGTAAAATAGCCCGGATTTGTATTTTTCATATAAGAGCCAAGGAGTCCGGTACACACGTACGTAAACCGTTCACAAATATCCAAATATCATTTTATAGGACTACAATCGTATAGGTATCTACGATTGTAGCCCTTGACTTATCCTAAAAAAACTTTACAGATCTGCGCGGTTGCCCTGAATGGACTTTACAAGTCTTACAGATTCCCCTAATATAGCTTTACTTTTTAGATTATCAATATCACACTGATATAGCTTTACAACGGTGCGGATTATTAATACTGAATGAGCTTTACACTGAAAAATCCTATTGCCCTACATCTGCTTTACATTTTCTTGCATTTGAACGGGTATAGCTTGACATTGCGGCTCGAACGATAAATCAGACGCCATTGTAACCGCATCTTTTGGGGGATAATAGTTTTTCCATTTGCGTTGTGTTACTATGCCGGTCCGATGTACGATCTCTGGAGTTAGATAGTTGAGACTTTGATGCGGACGCTCATTATTATAAAGTCCGATCACTTTCTCTACGTACTTCATCGATTTGTCCCAGCTCTGCAAATGAGCCATGTCGATCCATTCGTTCTTAAGGATACCATTTATCCTTTCGGCAATAGCATTTTCCAATGGATCGCCATTTTCTGTCATACTGATCAGAATATGGTGTTTTTCAAGTTCTTTGATATACGCTGTCGAACAATATTGAATACCCCTATCCGAATGATGGATCAGACTGGTATTTTCAGGCAATGTACTCAAAACCTGTTTCAGTGCTTGGAGTGCATTGTCCGTCGAAAGATCACGCGCGAGGTTCCACACTTGAACCAATATATTCGTTCTATCCTGTTTATTTCCAATTTATATAAAAATAGAACTCTACGATTTGATACCATAGAGTTCCCGTAGATTTTGCACTTTAAAAGTGTTCTATTATAAGCAATAGTCTAAAAATAGGATGTTATCTTGCGTGTTTTCGTATTGCAGAAACAATACTCTCTGTATTCCAATGTACAATCTCAATTGCCCTGTTACTAACAATAGAAGAAATTCGTTCTTGTCCTCTTGGAATTACTCCGATAATTGGCACCCTTTTTTCTATTGCTTTATCAAGCTCCCATTTCATCCAATCGCTATGTGAAGCATATATTCCAGCAATTCCTAAAACAATATCTGAGGTTTGTATTCTTTCTGTGATTCGTTGCCTTATGTAGTATGTATTCATTGAATTTATAAAATCTGTTGGTGGAAATTCTGTAAACTCAACACTAAAGTATCCTCTTGATTCAAGAAGATTTCTTAACGACTTTAAATCATTCACATGTGCCCAAGAATGACTAATGAAAATTTTGTATATTTTGGCCATATTAATTAACTTCAATATTTATCAATTGTTTTAGCTCTTCTTTTTGAAAATTATATGTATCTTTTTCCCATTGTTCTGCCATGTCTTTAAATAGTTTTTCGTATTTACGTCCTTCCTCTTGTTTCCCCAATGCATAACAGCATATTGAGAAAGTTGCAGACATCCATTTTACATTAGGGATATTTGTTATATCTTCTAATTCCATTTTAGAAGACAATATTTTATATAACTGTTCTCGTATCTTTTTTGCCTGAATTCGACAATATATTTTTTCATCTTCACCATCATTCAAAAGGGTGGATTTTTTATCAAAGCAAAAAGCTAAGTTTTCCCCCGTATAGAAATCATAACTAATCATATACCCCTTTTCATAATATTCAATAGCTCTATTTAAATAACCGATGTTATCATTATTGATTTTTGACAATCGTTTATAAATGGCTCCTTTTAAACCAAATGTTTCTGGATCATTTGAGTCTGCCAATCTCTCAAGTATTCTTAATGCATCATTAAGGTACATTTCTTGCTCTTCTTTACTTACTTTTTGTTTATAAGTACATAATGCCAATTGCTGAATATAGTATGGTTCAGTCGGATTCTTTTCTAAAGCTTTTTTCCAATATTTGATTGCTTCACTAAAATTTCCCTCTTTCATTAGCAATTTTGCACTTTCAACTAAAGCAAAAATACAATCATTTTTCTCTGCCAATGCTCCTACGATATCTTTATATTCTTCAATATCCATATGTGGCTCTTGCAGTGTATGCAAATATTCGTAGACAGGACTATCTTTTACTGAGCCTTTCGCCATGTTTAATATTTTTTCTTTTAATAATTTTTTCATCCGATTAGCTTCATCTACACCAACGTCTTCACCCAAATGCTTGTATGAGAAAACTCTCGTATGATCAATATCAAATGGTATTTTTGAAGTTGATTCTGCTTTGATTATGATTGTAGATGAAGGTTTAACTGCATGCCGTACTCCAAGTTCATATATTGCGTTAGGATTTAATGTTGAGATATCTGCAATTACTAAATCTGCCCAAAGAATCAATGCATACATGCTTCTATCTATAAGACCTGTATCTTGTACTTCATCAGCTCTCACGCATTTATAGCCACATTCTGAAACAATCGGCTTAATTATATTCTGATATGTTTTATCCAAATCAAAAGTATTCCCTGAAGCCAAGTCGGTTTTTTTCCCGAAACCCATAACAACAAAACACAATTTCTCATCCATTATTTTAATTATTTTGGTCTAACAATAACTTCATCAGCTATAGGCTGACTGCGCTTATTAAATGCTTTTTCTATATAAGAATTAGGATCCTTTTTAAAGTCATCCCATTTGACTAATACACAGAATCTGTCGCCTTCATCGTATGCACATTTTCCGTGATTATTTAAATAATAGTTCCGTCCAAATTCTTTAATAACAGTGTCATCGTTGATAGCTACAGTATTATGATTTTTGCCACAAATCTGGCATGTGTATTGACCTTTGTATATAGAATTATACATTGACGGCAAAACAACTCCTAAAATTCCATTTCGAGTATTACCTTCTCCATTATACAATGAAGCTTGCAGTTCTCTCTTTATAAATCGTTGTTCTTCCCATCCTAAGGTTTCAGCACTATATAATCCAATCAGAAAGATTGTAACTGTTGAGTCAGACAGATAATCTTCTCTGATTTTTCGCATAATATAGTCTTCGTCGTCAGAATTAATAGGAGTATTTAATGACTTGTCTATCATATCAACTTTTTCATTATCGCTCCATTTTTGTATTTCTTTTTTATACCAACAATCTTCCGTTTTAAAAGATATATAACATTTATGTCCCATATGCTTATGCTTTTGACAACAAAAGTACAAAAATAATTCGAGGTATCGAATATAATTCGCTATATTTGCACAATAAAATTGCATTTAAAGATGAAGCTAAATAGGATAAAGGCAGTCTTGTCGGACAAAGGTATTTCCCAAACGTGGTTGGCTAAAAAACTGGATAAGAGCTTCAGTATGGTCAATGCCTATGCTTGCAACAGAATCCAGCCTAACTTGGAGACACTGCAGCAAATTGCAGAGATTCTTCAGGTAGACTTAAAAGATCTGATAACAGACAAGGATGAACGGGAATGATGTCCTGTGGACATGTGTTATCTTTTTTAGCGTATAACTTCTGATAATGCAGAAATATAGGAACAGCTATGACACCAGAAGAAAAAGCTAGGCAAAAGATAGATCAGTGGTTCGCCGAGGCGGGTTGGAAAGTAATCAATAGGGAAGATTATGAACCAACCTGTACAGCTGTTGCCATAAGGGAAGGATTGCTGAAGGGTAATCTTGAAGCGGATTATTTCCTTTTCATTAATGGTAAGGCTGTTGGTGTTCTTGAGGCCAAAAGGGAAGATGTGGATGCGCTTTCCGATAAGGTATGTGAGCAGGCGGCATTATATGCCAAAAGCGTTCCTCATATATATCAGACATATCAGAACCCATTGCCTTTTATTTTTACTTCCAATGGGAAGGATCTGTATTTCTGTGATTTCCGCGAGCAGGAGCAAAGTTTCAAACAGATAATGGCTATCCCAACTCCCTATGAGTTGGTCAAACAATTAGGGATAGGTGATTATTTTGCAGGACTTCCGACTTTGCAAAAAAAAGGATTGCGAGATTGCCAGTATGAAGCCGTAACCGAGTTGGAAAAAAGTTTTCGTACTGGGCAAAACCGTGCCTTGATGGTTTTGGCAACTGGTGCAGGCAAAACATATACAGCTTGTCTTGCTGCATACCGTTTGCTATCCTATACTCCTATGAGAAGGATACTGTTTCTGGTGGACAGGAATAATCTCGGTAAGCAAGCGGAAGGAGAGTTCGGGACTTTTCGCTTGACAGAGAACGGAGATGCTTTCAATACTATATTTACGGTGAACAGGCTTCGTTCCTCATCCATACCATCAGACAGTAATGTGATCATTTCGACTATTCAGCGTCTCTTTTCCTTTTTAAAAGGAGAAGCTATCGAAGACAATGATGAAGACGAAAGCGGAGAAACAGCCGAAGAAATCGTTTTGCCGCCTAATCCAAACCTGCCTCATGATTATTTTGATTTGATTATCATAGACGAATGTCATCGGTCTATTTATGGGAACTGGCGGAAAGTATTGGAGTATTTTGATACGGCAAGACTCGTTGGATTGACAGCCACACCTGTACCAGAGACTATGGCGTTCTTCAACAATAACCGTATAGTCAACTATACTCTGGAAAAAAGTATTGTTGACGGCGTAAATGTTGACTGCCGTGTATATAGAATCAAAACACAGGTAACGGAGAATGGCGGTGCCATATTGGAGGGTGAAAAGGTAAAAGAAGAAACACGCTATACAGGAGATATAAAAACCATCTTCAACAAGGAGGCTAAAACTTATACCAGTAAGGAACTGAACCGGAGTGTCATCAATCCGGCACAGATCAAACTTGTCTTATCTACTTATCGCGATGTAGTCTATACCGAGCTGTTCAATGATCCTCAAAGGGAAGCCAACTTTGACTATCTGCCGAAGACATTGATATTCGCCCTCAATGAAACTCATGCTACTAATATCGTACAGATAGCGAAAGAGGTATTCGGGCGTACCGACAATCGATTTGTACAAAAAATCACATATTCTGCAGGTGACAGCAACGAACTGATACGCCAGTTCCGCAACGACAAGGATTTCCGTATTGCAGTTACCTGCACATTGGTTGCAACCGGAACGGATATAAAACCGTTGGAGGTTGTGATGTTTATGCGCGATGTGGAATCGTTGCCCCTGTATATACAGATGAAAGGTCGCGGCGTGCGCACCATTGGAGACGAGCAACTGCGCAATGTCACCCCGAATGCATTCAGTAAAGATTGCTTCTACTTGGTTGATGCCGTAGGTGTAACTGAACACGAAAAGATAATACCGACGACAGCAGATGAGCCGACAACAAAAACAATTACTCTTAAAGAGTTATTGGAGCGGATCAGTCATGGCTATCTCCCCGATGAATATTTGCAACGTCTTGCAGCAACGCTTTCTCGAATATATAACAAGGCAGACAATTCGCAGAGAAATGAGTTCGCCCGCTTGGCTCATGATGACATGAAGGGACTTGCTTCCAGAATTTATGATGCACTTGACAATAGCACACTCCCACCGTTTGCCAGCATAAACGAACCAAATAACGAGCGGAAAGGATTGGTTTCCCCACTTGCCAATCATGCAGATGCAAGACGATACTTGCTTATTCTTGCCGCAGGATTTGTCAATACGCTAATGCCGGGAGAAGATTCACTTATCTCTAAAGGGTTTTCTATTGAGGAAGCACAAAATACAACCGAGGCTTTCGAAGAGTTTTGTAGAGAACACACTGACGAAATTGAAGCATTGCGAATCATTTACAATAATGAAGGAGAGCCGATTACTTATTCAATGTTAAAAGACTTGGAGAACAAGCTCAAAATGGCAAACAATCATTTCACATCCAAGCAACTTTGGAACTCGTATGCCATCTTGAATCCAAACAGTGTGCGACGCTCTACCACCAAAGAAGAAAGCGATGCACTTACAAATATCATTCAGCTTGTGCGCTATGCTTTCCGGCAAATCGAACGGTTGGATAGTGTAGTCACTACCTCCAAACAGTACTTCAATCTATGGCTAGGACAAAACCAGCGAGAAATAACAGATAAACAGCGCGAAGTGATAAGTCGCATAGTGGACTACATCGCCTCCAACGGTGCTTGTACTGTGAGGGATATTCGTGAAGACGATGCAACCCATGCGGCACAAATGATACGGGCGTTTGGTAATATGCAGAAAGCAGACGATGCACTTCGTTCTCTTTATACATTTGTAGTTTTAAGAAAAGCAGCATAATAAATAATGGCAACAAATAACACAACAGAGCAATCACTCACCAAAAAGGTATGGAATCTGGCTACCACTCTTGCCGGGCAAGGGATTGGGTTTACCGATTATATAACTCAGCTCACCTATCTTCTGTTCCTGAAGATGGATGCCGAGAATGTAGAAATGTTTGGAGAAGAATCCGCTATCCCAGATGGTTATCAGTGGGCAGATCTGATTTCTCTTGACGGCTTAGATTTAGTCAGACAGTATGAAGAAACGCTTAAACTGCTTAGCGAACAGGACAATCTGATAGGTACTATCTATACAAAGGCGCAAAACAAGATTGACAAGCCCGTTTATCTGAAAAAGGTCATTTCCATGATTGATGAAGAGCAATGGCTCATCATGGACGGTGACGTGAAAGGTGCTATCTATGAAAGCATCCTCGAAAAGAATGGACAAGACAAGAAAAGCGGTGCAGGGCAATACTTCACTCCCCGTCCACTTATCAAAGCAATGGTGGATTGTATCGCTCCTCAAATAGGAGAAACGGTTTGCGACCCGGCTTGCGGAACCGGCGGTTTTCTGTTGACGGCTTACGATTACATGAAAGGCCAGTCAGCAAGTAAGGAAAAACGGGATTTCCTGCGTAACAATGCCTTACATGGTGTGGATAACACTCCATTGGTGGTAACACTTGCCTCAATGAATCTATATCTGCATGGCGTAGGCACAGACCGAAGTCCGATTGTCTGTGAAGATTCGCTGGAGAAAGAGCCGTCAACGCTTGTAGATGTGATACTTGCAAATCCTCCATTCGGAACACGCCCGGCTGGTTCTGTCGATATCAACCGTCCGGATTTCTATGTAGAGACAAAGAATAATCAGCTGAACTTCCTGCAGCACATGATGCTGATGCTTAAAACCGGAGGCCGTGCAGCTGTAGTATTGCCGGACAATGTTCTTTTTGAAGGAGGTGCCGGTGAAACAATACGAAAGAAGTTGCTGACGGATTTTAATCTGCACACCATTCTCCGCTTGCCTACAGGCATATTTTATGCCCAAGGCGTAAAAGCCAATGTCTTGTTCTTTACGAAAGGACAACCGACAAAAGAGATTTGGTTCTATGATTATCGTACAGATGTCAAGCATACTCTTGCCACCAACAAACTCGAACGTCATCATCTGGATGATTTTGTTTCTTGCTATAATAACCGGGTAGAAACTTTCGATGCAGAAAATAATCCGCAAGGACGATGGCGGAAATATCCTGTAGAGGACATTCTTGCCCGTGACAAAACAAGCCTTGACATCACATGGATAAAACAAGGTGGGGACGCTGATGATCGGTTGCTTTCCGAACTAATGGCCGATATAAAAGAGAAAAGCCAAAGAATAAGTACCGCTGTAGCCGAACTTGAAAAGTTACTGGCAAATATAAATGAGGATTGAGTGTATGGAAAACAATAAGATAGCCATATCAGTCGAACAACAGTTCGGAGAAGTCATAGACATCATTCTCCAACATAAGAGTCGTGCTTCCAAAGCTGTTAATGAAGAGTTGCTTCAAACAGCATGGCATGTGGGAGGTTATGTTTCAGCCAAATTGAAAAGCGAAGAATGGGGAAGCAAGGTCGTAACACAGTTGTCTGAATATATTCGTTCACAACGACCGGACATCAAAGGATTTGGGCGAAGCAGCATTTATAACATGGTGCTATTTTATGACGAATATTCTTCTGCGGCATTTGCTACTACAGTTGAGAAATACCTGAACTCTGAATTTGTCCAGCCAAGAATTGGACAAATAGAGACATCACATTCAGAGCCATCTTCAGAACACGCAATAATAGTGCATCCAAAAACTGCACAAATCGTCCAGCCAGAAATTGGACAAATGCCGAAGATTCTGGAATTAACAACATTGACCAATCATATAGAGATATTATGCCGTTGTAAAAGTAACGAAGAACGGATGTTCTATATACTCTATGCCCATAAAGAGCATCTGGTAAAACGGGAACTTCAGCGTTGTATCTCAAATCAGACATATACGGCTTTATTAGGTAATAAGGACAATATGTCAAAAGGATTGCTTAAAACATATCCTGAAGCTCCGGTTATGTTTAAAGATACTCTATTTGTTGATTTTCTTGATTTGCCGAAGAAGCATAGCGAATCTCGTTTGAGAAATGGTTTGCTGGAGCACATGAAGCAGTTTATCCTTGAATTGGGCAAGGATTTTATATTCATGGATCAGGAATACCGTCTCAATATAGGTGCATCTATATTTAAGGCTGATTTACTGTTCTTTCATCGTGGATTGCAGGCATTGGTCGCTGTGGAATTGAAAAAGACGAAGTTTCATCCTCGTGACCTCGGGCAGTTGGAATTTTATTTGGAAGCACTTGACCGGGATGTGAAACGCTCTAACGAGAATCCGTCCATAGGCATAATTCTCTGTCCTGAAGCAGACCGGGTAGTAGTGGAATATGCCATGAGCCGAAGCATGAGTCCCACAATGATAGCTGAATATAAGCGCATCCTTATTCCACAGGAACGTATGCAAGAGAAACTGAATGAATTTTGCAACCTGTTTCTGAATAAAGACTGATTGCTATGGATACTAAGAAATTACGTCAAAAGATATTAGATCTTGCCATTCATGGTAAACTCGTACCGCAAGACCCGAATGATGAACCTGCATCTGTCCTGCTTGAGCGCATCAAGGCAGAGAAAGAGCGGTTGATAAAAGAGGGGAAGATAAAAGGAAGTAAAAAGTCTGCAAAGGCTTCTGATACGCCCCATTATCGGCAGATATTACCTGAAGGATGGTGCGTTACAAATATTGGCGAATTGCTTATTAATAGAGACGGAGAAAGAAAGCCTGTTTCTATGGCTATTCGCAGTAAGCAAATAAACAAGATTTATGATTATTATGGAGCTGCAGGAGTGATTGATAAAGTAGATAGCTATCTGTTTGAGGAACGTCTTTTGCTTGTTGGGGAAGATGGAGCAAACCTTCTTTCACGAAATAAGAATAATGCTTTTTTGGCGGATGGAAAATATTGGGTAAACAACCATGCTCATGTTTTAGATGCAATTGATAAATTTATATTGAGTTATGTTGCAATAGTAATTAACTCTATGAAGTTAGATGATTATATTACTGGGTCTGCTCAACCTAAATTGTCTCAAGATAATCTGAATAAGATTCCAATTTTCTTGCCTCCATTGGATGAACAGAAACGTATTATGGCTGAACTTGAGCAATGGTTTACAATCATTGACAAAATCGAACAAGGGAAAATAGATTTACAAACTACCATTAAGCAAGCCAAAAGCAAGATTCTCGACCTCGCCATTCATGGTAAACTGGTATCTCAAGATCCGAATGAAGAACCAGCTATCGAACTATTGAAACGTATAAATCCTGACTTCACACCTTGTGATAACGGGCATTATCCGCAGTTACCTGACGGGTGGTGCAAATGTCGATTAGAGGACATAGTTGAATACGAACAACCACAAGCCTATATAGTCAATTCAACTGATTATGACGACAGATATTTAACCCCTGTTTTAACGGCAGGGAAGTCTTTTGTAATAGGATATACCAACGAAACAGAAGGCATTTATCAGAATACGCCCTGTATCATTTTTGATGACTTCACCACAGATTCTAAACTCGTTGATTTTCCATTCAAGGTGAAATCATCTGCTATGAAAATCTTAAAAGTAGCAGCTGATATAGAAATTGAATATGTTGCTATGTTTATGAACATAACACGGCTCATTGGTGACACTCATAAGCGTTATTGGATTTCAGAATACTCTAAACTTTGCATACCAATACCACCAAAAGAAGAACAAAAGCGTATAATCAATACAGCAAACGCAATGTTTGAAAAACTTGATGCAATAATGGAGAGTTTATAAACTCTCCATTATTGCATCCAATTTACTATGCATTGAATTTATCACAGTAACAATTCTTACTTGTTCATCATAAGGTGGTACGGGTACTTCTATTGCCTTAAATAGTTTCTTATCCAGATGAGGTATTGCCGAACCTACTTTGTTTTCACGCAATGCTTTACGATGCAGGTTTATAACGTGTAAGATGTACTCTGCAAGCATATTTTCATTGATATGTAGTTGCTTGAATGTGCTGCCTTGATAACCTTCAATCGGCGTTCTGAACACTTCACCTGAGTTTTCTCCATCAACCAAAATCAATAGACTATTGGCTGCTACATATCGCCCATTTGTCAGTGTCTTAAAGTCACGTTCTCCTCTTAGATATTTTACATCAAGATTTGGCATTCCCTTACCGTCAAGTTTCTCTCCATCCGTCAAAGAACATAGCATTTGCATGGGAACTACAGCCCAACTATCAGGCAACTGCGGATAATGCCCGTTATCACAAGGTGTGAAGTCAGGATTTATACGCTTCAATAGGTCAATAGCGGGCTCATCATTGGGGTTTTGTGGCACTAACTTTCCATGAATAGTGAGGTAGAGGACCCTGCTTTTGGCCTGTTTGATAACTGTTTGCAAGTCCGATTTCCCCTGTTCTAATTGGTCAATTAAGGTAAACCAACGCTCAATTTCTGTTACTATCCTTTCTTGCTCAGCGAGTGGTGGTAGAGGTATAGCGGTATTGACAATTATTTCTTTTGAAATATTTGGTTGTGCTCCACCACCACCTTTTGCTATAAACATATCTCTATGAGATAAAAGGAAATAGAATAGGTACTTTTGAGTTATTGCAAAATACTCAATACATGCGCAACATGCTTGATTTGTTGTCGCAGGAAAGGTGAGTATTCCTAATTTACCTATTGTTGCCCCATACATTGCGATAAGGACACTTCCCGTAGGATTAATTTTGGCTGAAGAATTGGCAACTGCATCTTCTGTTATCTTTTCTGGAATATTAGTAATCAACCCATCATTTAAATCACCAGTCTTTAGCCACGGAATATTTCCACCATAATAAGATTTGTTGGAACGACTTGGTGTTCCTCCAGCTTGCCACGTTCCAATGTTTCCTAATGTCGTCCACGCCCAATTATCAGGCACTTCAAACGGCACATTCCCATAATGGGGCGTATGTATAGTAAGTGATGATTAATTATATGCTAAAGTTTTTCTGTAATATATTTTGAATTAGTTTTTATCTTCTATTCCCTTCAAGATAAATACTAAATATAATTAGCTTATTGCAAGTGATATACGATTTTATATTGCTGTTTAAGTAACAAAATAGCAACAATATAAATTATTAAATGTAAATACGGAAAGGGGCGAAGAATATGTTGCAGGGAGCCATATGCAAGATAGAGAACGTGCCTGGTATCGGGTTTGTAAACTTTATCGTATACACATGGTGAGAAATGTGTTTTGAGTTGTGTACAAAGTTTCGCAAAATAATATCAATCAATTTATTGCCGAATGAAATAATATTTGTATTTTCGCTATTGTAATTTGAAAAATGTCTTATCTATGATGTATGAATGGTGATAAAAGCACAGATAAATGCCACCCGTATATAACAAATATTTCTTGTTCAAACGGTGCTTCGCCTTGTCAGGCGGAGATTTTTTCCGTGCCATCACTGTTTCATAAGGCCATTTTCAGCTTCGAGAAACATCTGTACGATGTATTAAAAAAGTCTGTCGCAAATTTGGAAATGTGTGAAATTCGTGTAAACACACACACACACACACACACACACACACACATTCTGACCGGCATTTCCCGCGCGTTAATTTACTTATTTTCAAAAAGATATGCAAGGACGAAAACTCTTTTTTCAGGAGTTTTCCGCCCTTTTCTGTATTCGTATGTCCTCTTTTATCCACCTTCAAACTGAATGATGTATGAATACAGAAACAATCCATATCCTGATAGCCGCCTGCACGCTGATTGCTGCGGGCATCACATCCTTCCCGTACAGGCTGAGCTACGGCAATACTTCATGGCTGCCCTGGTGGATGCAGCCCGACTGCAGATACCTTGAGCGTCCTTATGAGTACGACTATCCGGCACGCAACATCAATCTGCTTTTTTCCGTTTCCGTTGTGGCAATCGGGATACTGGCGATGCTTTTCATCCTGACTCCGGATCTGCCCGACGACGTACCGGCAGAGAGATGGTTTGCCGCCCTTGCAGTTCTTTACCCTGCCTATGCCTCCTGCCAGGTACTTTTCTGGCGGAAGGACTACGGCGACGGCTTCTGCTATGCCGGCAGGATTACGTCATTCAGCTATGGAAAGGTATATACGATTCTTCTGGCAGCTGCAACCACATTTGCCCTTTACCTGACAAATGTGGTGACATTATCTGTTTATCGTGGGGCGAGTATGGTATTCTGTCTGCTCTGCTGTCTGTTCCTCATACATGACTATATCCGGGTATTCCGGCTTCGTGGCGACAATGAATACAGTGACCCGATAGGAATAAAGGAAATGTACCCCGAAAGCCTCGGTCTGCTGGCTTTTCCGCCTCTTGCCGTCCTGTCCGAGGGGGCTTTATGGTGGAACCCCTCTATATGTACCATTGTTTTTGCCGTTCTGCTGTCGGTGTACACGGTGTTGCGTTATCTGTTCCGCTTTCACCCTGCAATCAAAGGTGACGAACACGAGCGCAGGGGCTATCTGCGGTATTGGAGACGGCACAACTTTGAAGATGAAATAATATAACTGATAAAAATATGACTGAATTGAAAAAATGGATTACGACCGCACTGCTGACACTGCTGTTGCTTCCGGCAATGGCGCAGCAGAAAGCAGACACGACCTACACCTTCCGCTTCGTGCCGCAGAAGGACATGTTCTATGTTCCCTGGAACGGCAATGACATGGAACTTGCCCGTCTGCTGGAGTGCATTGAAAGCAACAAGACGGACATTCTTGACGGCAAGCTGCCGCTTTATGTCGATGGCTACTGCAATTCCTTGAATGGCGAAAAAGAAAACCTCGCGATAGCCAAAATTCGCTCGAACCGTGTGAAATCAGAATTGATTACACGTGCGGGAATCAAGGAAGAAAGTTTCATCACCCGCAACCATCCGGCAGAGGGCGATTTCGTGACCGTGCGCCTGACGGTGCCGGCTGAAGAAACAACCGTATCAGATGTGGAAGCAGAGGCACAGCGCAAAGCTGAAGCCGAGCGTCTGGCTACGGAAAAACGTGCCGAACAGCAACGGCTGGCCGAGGAGCAGCGCAAGGCGGAAGAAGCCCGACTTGCCGCTGAAAAGGCAGAAGCCGAAAGGGCGGCCCAGCAACAGACGGCAACACAGCAAAATGCCATCGTTGCCGATACTCCTTCGGAAACAGAAACCCCAACCGATTATCATTTGTCCCTGCGTGCCAACCTGCTGCGTTGGGTGACGCTGACCCCCGATTTAGGGCTGGAGTGGCGCATCAATCCCTCGTGGGGCATTGCCGT
>ENA-ORTZ01001258-ORTZ01001258.1-human-gut-metagenome-genome-assembly--contig:-NODE-1258-length-15353-cov-2.477579_pt1 | contig 15353 bp, 11 predicted proteins | sample MGYA00242075_ERZ509199 | MGnify/ENA primary metagenome ERZ509199 (study PRJEB26280, sample SAMEA2338824) | human gut metagenome | biome: human gut; feature: human-associated habitat; material: faeces...
AATAGGGTAATCCTGCAATGTATCTCCTGCGGTTTCATAACGTACATTTTTGTTCCAGTCGGTGTAGAACGTCGTACTGAAACTCACATTTTGCCACGTACGACTGTAAACCGCCTGCTCTCTGGCCGACCATCTGGAATATCCCGGACCGGCACCATCAAAAGTGCGGAACTTCTTATAAGAGTAGGGTGAAGCAAAAAGCCACATGCTATAAGGCTGCCTTTTTTTAGCATAGTTCATACTAAAACTGAAAAGTAAGTTTCCCCGTTGCAGTTTAATGCCGCCATCCAGGGCAGGCAGTTCGGAATAACCGTCCAGATAAATAAATCCGTCTCTCGGATAAAGGGCATATTGTTTGCCGGCAGGGACAAAAACCGGCTCTCCCGTTGCACGGTACAAGGAAAACCATGCCATAAAATCCATGTTCATGTCGTGTTTGCCCAATAACAAGTCAGCAGCCAGCTGCCCCCGGTCTCCGGCACCGACAGATACGGCACCATTACGAATGTCCACCCCGTCCTTAGTGACAATGTTAATCACGGCTGTCAGCGCCACGCTACCGTAAAGCGAAGAAGCCGGTCCGCGAAGCACTTCTATCTGTTTGACTTTAGCCAGGCTAATACCATAATCCAGCGAAACAGCATTCGTGATGTAACTGTTCAGGCGCTGCCCATCCTGCATAACCAGTATGTTTTCCTGTCCGGACGAATAGACTCCCCTCATAGCCAGATTCATCTCTTCATTGGAAGACAAACCGGATATGCCGGGAACATAAGCAATCAATACGTCACGCAGGCATCGGGCATGAATAGCCCGAATCATTTCCTCTGTAATCAAAGTGACAGGTACAGGAGCTTCTTCCGGAGTCTCCACCTGTTGCGAAGCCGTGACCAAGGTTACTTTAGTCTCCCTGTGCTTCCTGACCATGTCCGCAAAACGTTCCGGATCCTGTAACGAGATATAATAATAGGGTTCGTCCTTCAACAACAATGAGACATATTGTTCCGCTTCTGCAAAACGGTCCAAAGCCAGAAGACATAAAGCAGTCAGGCGGCATGCCTCGGTGCGCATCGTCCCCCGAAAAGACGGCAGATTCTCCTCCAATATACGGCAGGCTTGATCAATATCTCCAGTTTTATAAAGCGCTTCTGCCCTTACAAATGAATTTCGGACACTGTCTGCCGATTGTGCTGTCAGTTGCACGGCAAAAAAACAGGAGAAGATATATAACAACAGGTAGCGTTTCATGTGACCGGGATGATAAAACGAAAACAAGTATATTCATGTTGAACCGAATCAAACAGCACCTTTCCGTGATGTTTGTTTTCTATAATATCGCGGACGATCGACATTCCGAGCCCTGTCCCCTGCCCGACCGGTTTAGTCGTAAAAAAAGAGTCGAACAATCTTTGCTTGACTTCCGGACTCATACCTTCTCCATTATCACGGATGGTAAGCACGATTCTTTTATCCAGCTTTTCCAGACTCACCGTTATCTCAGGAGAATATCCTTCGGGAGTATCCTGCCATTTTCTCCATACCGCATAGCAGGCGTTGTTCATCACATTCAGCACTGCCCTGCTGAAATCCTGCGGAATCAGCCGGACCGGAGGAATGTCTTTGGCATAGTCTTCATGAATGGCAATATTAAAATTCTTGTAGTTGGCACGCATCGCATGATAAGCCAGCCACACATATTCTTTTGTCAACTTCTGTATCTGTGAAGGCATAAACTCATCATCCTTACCCCTGGAATAGAGTAGAATGCCACGGATAATACTAATAGCCCGGTCACCATGTTCTCTGATCTTGTCCATGTTCTCACGTAATCCGGAAAGTATATCTTTAATATCTTCCAGCGATTCTTCCGGAATACGGTTCCCGGTTTCATCAACAATGGTATCCAGATCGGACAACAACTGCCCGGACAATTTACTGAAATTAATGACAAAGTTCAGTGGGTTCTGTATTTCGTGGGCTATACCGGCACTCAACAATCCCAATGACCCCAACTTTTCCTGTTCTCTGAGCCGTGCTTCCAGCTCTTCAATTCGTTTTTCTTGTGAAATGTTTCTTTCCATAATCAATCTTTTTAAGTACTATATCATTATTAGCTTATATAATCCGACGGGATACTACGCTGTTAATCAAAACAGTGCATTTACCGACTTATTACACCGGCAGGTAAATGCTTTTACGCCGGCATGTAAATGCTTTTACGTCGGCAGGTAAATGCTTTTACGTCGGCAGGTAAATACCTTTACGCCGGTATGTAAAAGCATTTACATATGCTTGTAAAAAGCAGGATGAACGGACGTTCCGTCCGGAAGGTACAGATCATCCTGTCCCGTCCTCCCATAGAGGCAAAGTAATGGCAAACTCCGTATATTCATCTTTCTCTGAGCGTACTGCTATCTTTCCACGATGATTGAGTATGATTTCCTTACTCAGATACAAACCGATACCTGCTGCTTCTCCGGTTGTTTTGGTAGTAAAGAACGGATCGAAGATTTTCTCAAGAATACTTTGTTCAATGCCCACCCCATTGTCGTATAAGCAGATGACTGCCTGTCCGTTTCGGCTTTCCAATGACAGACCAATCTCAGCCGGATATATATTCTTGCCATACTTCTTGATTATGGCATACATGCCGTTGTTAAGAAGACTCATAATGGTTTTCCCCAGTTGCTCGGCATTTCCGTTAATGAACAATGGTGTATCGGGAAGAGAAGTCCGGACCGAAATGTGCATTTCACTGATTTCCTTCCGGTAATAACTCTCCAGCAGTTCCATGTCTTTCCGGCACAAACCCGTCAATTCTATCTTCTCCAGTTGCTTGTTACGGTCTTTCAAAACCTCCTCCATAGCCTTCAGCACACGAGTAGTATTGCTTCCGTGTTCTTCTATTTTTGCCAGGTTATCTTTCATCATGGCTATGACATCTACCGAATCCAGATAAGTGTCTTCATCCAAAAGCTTTTGTGCACTTTCCAGGTTCTGATATAAATCCTGCAATAACCCCGAAGTCAGGTGAGAAAAATTATTAATGTAATTCAACGGATTCAGGATACGGTCGATCAGCCCTTGTGTCAGTTTACCGACAGTGGCCATTTTCTCTTGTCGCACCAGATCATCTTGTGCCTGCCTCAGCTCTTTCAATGCCTCTTCCAGCTTCAGGGACTTTTCCTCTATTTCATTTTTTTGCCGCACCAACTGTCCGGTACGTTGACCTACAAGATTCTCTAACCTTTCCTTCTCTTTCAGCAAGTTGTGCATCCGCCATTTAAACAGCAGGAACAGTATCCCTCCCAAAGTGACGACATACAAAACGAGACTATACCACTGTAAGTAAAAAGGAGGTGACAGCGAAAAACGGAATTGTTTTATTTCGCTTATCGTACCGTAAATATCACGTGCCTGCACGCAAAACGTATATGTACCCGAAGGAAGATTGGCATATTCCTTCTCTGTCCGGTAATCCCACGAACTCCATTCCGGATCGTAACCGACCAGACGGGATCTATATTCATTGGAACCCGTGAAACAGGCCGCATCCGTGGCAAACGAGAAACGAATGGCGCGGACATCATCTCCAAAACGGGATATATCGTCGATACGTTGGTTTGCTGCCTCCGGATTTATCGGTAAATCCCCTCCCCGGTATATGGAATCGCGGTTCAGACAAACCTCACGAAGATAAATACGAGGAACAAACGGAGTAAACGCCTGTGCTTTGCCAAGATCCATCCGGATCAAACCAAAATCCCCCCCAAACCAGGCTGCATTCCTTTCTTCTATATAAATTACCCGCACAACATAGTTTCGAATTGCATGCAGGCATTGGTTTAATTTCCCGGTATTGTCCTGCGGATGCGTCACTTGCAACTCTTTACCCTTCAGATTCGTTTGCCAATTGTATCCGCGGCTGTCCGTATATCCGGTCATCACTTCTTCGTTTCCCCTTGGCTGAAGGACGAAAGAAGTTCCATCCCCTTTCTGCAGATAGATTTCTCCATACATGGTTTTTGCCCATACAGAATGATCTTTTTTCACTTCCAAATGTACCACCTTCTCAATTCCGGAAACTCTCCCGACCTTCCTTGTCCGGGTAGAATACCGATAAATCCCGTCCATAGCTCCCATTAAAATATCGGTGCCATCCGCGAATGCCAACGAATAGGCTGCAACCTCTGTAAGTTTTCTCAAACGGTCATAATCCCCGACAGCATATATCCCATCACTGGTAGCTACATATAACTCTCCTTCCGGAGAAAGCACAAGTTGCCAACAAGCTTGCGTAATCCCCCTGACAGGTACAAAGACATTGTGCCTCCATACATATAACCCCTGTAAGGTGCCGGCATACAGCATCCCCTTGTAGTGGATGACTGACACGACCTCTCCTTTCAAACCTTCATAGGAAGTAAAGCGACTGAATAAAGAAGGAGTGAATACATGAAATACCCCATTATCAGTGGCCCCCCAGAGGTTCCCCCGCCCATCGGTGGCAACAGAAGATACGGAATTGCTGCACAGACCGTTATTCTCGGTTATAGAAAATAGTTCTTTCCCTTCACTGTCGTTCACCGACAATCCACGGCCGATGTCCTCCAATGTCGTTTGCTTCTGCCACTTCTCCTGCAACTGAACCGGAAGTATCTGTGTGGGAAACAGGAGGGTATCTTCCTGAACCGTATAGCATCGGCCCGATGTCGTTTTCAGGTAAATAAGTCCGTCAACTTCCGCCATATCATCCAATTCACCGAAAGAAGAAGGGTCCAGATCGGACACAATGGTTCTCAACACGACACATCCGCGTTCATCACGCTCTATCCTTCCGAATACATTGTATCCTGCCCATATCCTATTCCCCGAATCGCGGAACAGACGGGTGACACGGGAAAATCCGGGCGTATAGATTGTTTCCCAACGATTGTAATCATAATGAAGAATACCCTCGAAATTGGCAAAATAAACATTCCCACAGCTGTCACACACAACGTCGAAATTACGATTGTGCGCCTGATACACAGAAGACGGATAGTTCACAAAGAATGGAACTCCTTCTTGTGAATCCGCACATATCGGGCAAAGACACAACATCAATAAGAGTATCTTTTTCATGGCTGGTACGTTTTTAAATAATAAGATTCAAATGGTATTTGCTTACCGACATAGTACTCCCATTCTTCCTGTGTGAAGTCGCGTCGCAATCCCTGACGGACAACAGTAGCCATATGATCGGGCGAAACGGGTATCCGGTATAACCGGCCCTGTTCGTCTCCCATAAAAATGGATGTACCATCCGGATGAAGGCAGAAAGTGTGAATCCATCCACTGCTTGTCATAATTACAGCAGATTCCGTCTTTCCTTTATGAAGATCCCATAAACGAAGTGTACAGTCATAACTGCTTGAAAACAGTTTATTCCCTTTCCGGAAAATGGCGGTGACGGCGGCCTGGTGTCCGATCAGCTTTTGCAGGACATTCCCATCTTTGTCACATATTAAAATGGTTCCTTCCCTACACCCCACGGCATACCTTTCATCAGAAAGAGAGCAAAAAGAGGTAACCCTCCCCCCTTGCGACCACCCCTCTATAAACCGGACAAATTGACCGGCAGATGAAAACAAGGCTACTGTTCCATTCTTTAAAAAGACATAGAGGTTATCCCCTGACTTCCCGACACAAGTGACCGGATACTCCGGCTGAAAACAAAGCTGTATCTGATGGCTGATACAGTCAAAAGCATAAATACCCGTTGCAGAAATAGCTAAAAGCCGGTCGGAAGCAGCCGGAATCAATTGCCGGTATTTACCTTCAGGCAAAAGGTAAGCAGCCATACCGGCAGAGTTCACGGAGACGAGGCATCCGTCATAGGACAGGGCATACACCAGAGAATCCGAATGGATCAGCACATCCCGAAAATCATAACGGGAATCACTCAACAGAAATCCGGATGTGTACGTTTGTCCATCTCCCGACTTCCAACATATCATTTCACCGTACTTACTGACAGTGACCAATCCCGGCAGAGAATCCCGGCAAGTCTGCGGGTTTCCAATTGTTTCGTGCAACAACCTGATGCCGGTGATAGCCCCCTTGTGTCTAAACCAAAGTTGATCTTGCCTGCAAGATAAAGACAAAGCGTTGAAGACAGCCGGATGATACACATCACCATCATAGTGTTTTGTGAACTGCCAGGAAGTATATGCCAGCAACGAGGCCAGTTCCATGTTGCCGGACCGGTATTGGGTGACAGAAAGCGTACCCAATGAACGTCCCAAGGCCAGAAAAGCCAACGTATCGGCCACTCTCTTCGATTGTTCAGCCTGTAGTTGTCGTTCCATTGCCAGATTCTTCTGTTCATCTGCCAACCGATAGGCTTTCTCAGCCTCCCATTGTGCAGTAAATGCCTTTTCACGAGCTATTTCCGCCTGCTGCTGCATTTGATTAGCTTTCCGGGTCTGCGCGACAGCTTCCTGTCTTCTCTTTTCGGAAATGTCTTTTTGCTGATAGGCAATCTCCTCCATTTGCTGACTGACACGTTGGATAAGAACCGACTGCCTTTCTTTGTCCTGAAACTCCTCCAAAGACAAAGTCAGACGGTCTCTCTCCAATTCCGAATAACGATAGGCCCGGTATAAAACCAGACAAACGGTCAACAGTACACAAGGGACTGCTATGATCCAACGGATTATATTTTGGCTTAACTTGATCATCATACAGGTTCATCTTCCGATTGCGGATACTTCTTTTTAATGGTTAACCGATTCTCTTTATTGACGTAGGCATACGCCACATCATCCATCATTTCACGTACCAGAAAAATCCCCAATCCCCCTATCTCACGCTGTTCCGGCGGTAATGAAATGTCCGGATCGGCTTTAGCCAGAGGATTGAACGGAACACCTCCATCTATGAATTCCAGGACAATCTCTCCACCTTCATCCCATAAACACAGAGTCAGGTAACCGTCCGTTTCCTGCGGATAAGCATAATTGATAATATTGACTATTATCTCCTCACTTACCAAACGGAGGGCATAAGACAGGGAGGGATGTGAAGTAACTTCACGGCTATGCATCAGCATATCGAGAATTTCATCCAACCTCCCGACGACAGGGCGAAACTGAAGTAACGTCATTGCTCAGGTATTTTTTAAGATTGTGATAATTCGTCAAGGGTCTGATAGAAACGAAAAAACTTATCGAATCCGGTCATGTGCATTACGTCCTTAATCTCTTGCGACACACCGACAAGACATACATTCCTGCCTTTAGCCTTTGCCAGTTTAAAGGCGTAGAGCATAACGCGTAATCCGGCACTGGATACGTAGGAACAATTACTGAGGTCCAACGCCACAGAATGCCCTTGCTCAATAAGAGCTACAATTTTAGTTTGTTCGTCAGCGCTTGTATTTGAATCCAAAACGGCACCAACTGGATGAATTTCATACTTTTCCATAGTTTTCTTATTTTTTAGTATTATCTGATTCGTTGAAGAGACAGTAAAGTGATATCATCGGACTGAGGATAATCTCCGGAGAAAGCCCTGACAGAGTGAAGCACCTGCGTAACGACCTCTTTCGCTGAAGTATCTTCTTGCAAAGCACCCAGAACTTCCTGCAGTTTGCCTTCCGAGAATTGTTCGCGTTTATCATTGAAGGCTTCCGTTACCCCATCGGTATACAGAAGTAGAGTATCTCCGACTCCAAACTCCAATGTATTACTTTCAAATTCAATGTCATCGAACACTCCGACCACAAAATTGGAAGCGACAGGCAAGTACGCTGCCGATCGGTTTCTCCGAAGAATAGATGGAGGGTTATGTCCGGCATTGGTATAATCCATTACACCGGTCCTACAGTTATAGATCCCATAAAAAACCGTCACAAACATAGAGTCCATACTTTCTTTGCACAGCAGCTTGTTGGCATAAGTGAGGCATTCAGCCGATGATACTCCCCGGAGAGCGGTTGCCCGAAGCAGTGTCCGGCTAACGGCCATGAACAAAGATGCGGGTACACCTTTCCCGGATACGTCGGCAATCACCAGACCTATGCGCTCGTCGTCAATCTGGAAAAAGTCGTAAAAGTCACCACCTACATCTTTGGCCGGGGTCATGGAGGCATAGATATCGACCATTCCCGCCAACTCAGGAAAAGGCGGAAAAGAACGGGGAAGAATGGTTTGCTGGATTTCTCCTGCAATGGCCAGGTCATTCTTGATAGACTCCAGTTGATTGTGTTCCTGCTGTGACTCCCGGATATAACGGACTTGTTCAATTGCTTTTTCAATAGTCCGCGATAAGTCTTCCAGATCTATCGGCTTGGTAGCAAAGTCGAATGCCCCCTTATTCATGGCAGAACGTATGTTGTCCATATCTCCATAAGCAGAGACCATAATACATTTCATCGCCGGATTTTTCAATTCATTGATCTTGGCCAGCAAGGTCAATCCATCCATCTCGGGCATATTAATATCGCTCAGGATAATATCGAAATCAGGAGTTTCCAGAAGTTTCTGTAAAGCCTCCAACCCATTATGGGCAAAGGCAAACTCGTATTCACCTTTTCGTATCTGTCGCCTGAAGTACTGGGTAAGCAATACCTCTAAATCGAGTTCATCATCTACACTTAATATTTTTGCAGCCATATCTGTGATTATTTATAAATTTCAATTTTCTATTCAGACTTTTATGACGGCAAAAATAGAGAGTGCCCGACCCGGTTACAATTTTATATTTTAAACAGGAAGAATGTTTTTCCGAATGGACGTTATTGTCTTATAAGCATACAGGACCGCGTGTCCTTGTCCCCCAAGGGAAGCAATCAAAAAACCGATTCCTCCTTTTAAAAGGAACTATAGCTTATTCGGAATTTATATTTTCAGGATAGGGCTTTTCTTTTCACTTTTGCTGTCGTAAGCTTACAAAGAATAAATAAAAACGGGCGGAACCGAAAAGCCGGAAATAGAGTAGGAAGAAAGTTCTCTTCAATACAGGAGAATAAAATATTTCTCAAGAAGAATTATGATTAAAGTAAATTTCTCGAAACCGCTGCTGATTCAATCAGTAGCTTTCAAAGATGTATTCCTTCGGATGGATGGAAATGGAATTACCCAAGCCAATGGTGCAGGTGCAGGAAAAGTAAGTTGCCAGAAAAATATGTCTCCTACCGGAGCATTTAAAGTACAAGAACAGAAAAATGGTACGTTTACCATTGAATCAGTAAAGTATCCCGGGGTATTTCTCCGCATGGACGGAAGTGGCATTCGTGGCTTTGCAGGATCGGGTGCAGGACATGTAAACTGTCAGTTTGGAGCGAGTGACTGGGAACACTTCAAGCTGCACGAACAGAACGACGGTTCATATACCATTGAATCAGTTGCCTTCCCGAATGTATTCCTCCGCATGGACGGAAATAACCGGTCGGGTAAAGAAGAAGATTTCGGTACAGTAAACTGCCAATACGGAGCAAGTACCTGTGAAAAGTTCTATTTATTGAATATGCCTGAAACAGGCAAAGTAAAAGATATGTTTAACAAATTTGCGAAATAGCAGAAGGTATTAATACATAAAAAAATCAGAAGTTATAGTTAAACCTATAGCTTCTGATTATATAATTAAGATCAAGATATTCCGGCAGGTTCTGATGATTAGTCTTTCTTATCCAATGCCTCAAAACAAGAGTTTTTACTCACAAACTCCGGAACAATATCTTTCATGGCAGCTACGATCTTCATCTGATCATAGGTGTAACTTACATCGATTAATTTCTGAATTCTCTCTTTCACTTCGTCATAATCATACTCACGCACAGTGGCAATCATAATCTTTTCGTGGTAAGTGGGCTTGGTCAGCTCTTTCACGTTGAGCAACTCTTCGTACAGCTTCTCGCCATGGCGCAAACCGGTAAATTCAATCTTCACGTCCGTACGTCCCGAAAGACTGATCATCCGTTTTGCCAGATCGACAATCTTAACCGGTTTACCCATATCGAAGATGTAGATTTCTCCGCCATTACCCATACTACCGGCCTCCAATACCAGACGACAAGCTTCGGGTATAGTCATGAAATAGCGGATAATCTCAGGGTGAGTAACAGTTACAGGACCTCCACGCTGAATCTGATCGCGGAAACGGGGAATAACCGAACCGTTAGAGCCTAATACATTACCGAAACGAGTGGTAATGAACTGCACCGAACGAGTGCCTTCCTTCTGTAATTTTTTCGCTAATGACTGTACATAGATTTCACAGATACGCTTTGAACATCCCATTACATTGGTCGGATTGACAGCCTTATCCGTAGAAATCATCACAAATTTCTCCGAACCGAATTTAACGGCAAGATCGGCAAGCGTACGTGTACCCGACACATTAATCTGAATAGACTCCGACACGTTGTCTTCCATCATCGGCACATGCTTGTACGCGGCTGCATGAAATATGTATTGAGGCTTGTATTCACGGAAAATAGCTTCCATGCGGGTAGCGTTCGATATATCAGCAACAATCGTCTCAGCATCGATATCACGCCAACGATCTTGTAATTCCAGACGAATGTCATGTAACGGAGTCTCAGCCTGATCAATCAGGATCAACTTATATGGGTTGAAAGATGCAACCTGACGCATAATCTCACTACCAATAGAACCGGCAGCACCGGTAATCATCACTCGTTTACCTTCCAAATGGGAAGCAATCTTATGAATATCTACCTCGATAGGTTCGCGTTGCAAGAGATCTTCAATCTGTATTTCCTTCAGTTGGGTTTTATTGAGTGATTGTCCGCCCCATTCGCTCAGAGGAGGAGCGGTCAGCAACTTCACGTTATTAGAGAGCAGCGTATCAATCATGTCGGACTTTTTCAGTTTCTCCATCTTAACCGGAGAAACGATGATGGTATGCACATCACGGTCGTTCATGTTTTCAATTAGTAGTTCGTCGTTTGGAAATACCTTAGCTCCCATCATAACTTTACCAATCAACTCCGGCTCGTCGGCTATAAAACCACGAAGACGATAATGATTACGCAAATTTACACGCAGAGACTTGGCTATGTTCACTCCGGCCTCTTTGGCACCATAAATAAATACGTTAGTGGTATGACTACCATCGAAGTTGAGCACTTCAAAAAACATCTTAACTACTATACGCGAACAAGCCATCATGGCAAAATTGATCACGTACGCCATAAACAGCACGCTGATGGCACCAATCCGGACACCCAGATAAGCGTCCAGCAGAACACTCAGAATCATCAGTACCCCATAAGAGACCGTAAGCGACACAAAAATGCGCATAATGTCCACAAACGAAGAAAAGCGAAGTACATTTGAATAGGTACGGAATACCCGGAAGAAAATCAAATTAGCCACTACTGTCCAAAGAATGGTCTTATCTATCGTAGACGAATCCAGAAAAATGCTGCGAAAATCGTAACGAAGCGAATAGGCAAGCAAACAGGATGCGACAATAATAAATATGTCAATCAATAGGATAGTCCAAATGGGCAGTACCTTCGCGGAAAGATACCGATGGAAAAAATTCTGTTTCATTTGTTTTACAGTTTTTGTTTTAGGCGGTGCAAAGATACACTATTTTCACTAACCCGTGCGTTTTTATTTGACAAAATAAAGTTTTTAACACAATAAAAGTGGAATAATAGTGTAAAAAAGGGACGGAATTCTCTTCTTCCGTCCCTTTAAAATATGGATATTACATTAAGTTACTTGCCAATTCACTCAATTCGCTGCGTTCACCTTTCACCAGATTGACATGTGCAAACAGGTTCTGATCTTTCATGCGATCGATCATATACACCAGACCATTAGACTGACTGTCCAGATAAGGTTGGTCAATCTGTTGGATATCTCCGGTAAACACCATCTTGGTTCCCTCTCCGGCACGGGTGATAATAGTTTTAATTTCGTGTGGGGTCAGATTCTGTGCTTCGTCAATTATGCAGTAGGTTTCGCTAAGGCTTCGTCCGCGAATGAATGCCAAAGCCTCGATCACCAATTGCTCACTCTTCTGCATATCTTCCAACCGCTTCACTTCGGTAGAGTTTGAGGCAAACTGACGTTTTATTACATTCAGGTTATCGAACAGAGGTTGCATATAGGGTGCTACCTTTTCAGTCGCATCTCCCGGAAGGAATCCCAAATCTTTATTCGACAGTGATACGATGGGGCGGGCGAGAAGTATCTGTTTATACATGCCGTGTTGTTTCAGCGCACCGGCAAGGGCCAACAGCGTTTTTCCCGTCCCCGCTTTACCGGTAATGGCCAACAACTTGACGCGATCGTCATTCAGCAAATCAAATGCAAATGCCTGCTCGGCATTACGGGGTTCAATGCCGAAATTTTTTTCTTTGGTTACTTTTCTTACTATACCGTCCGCCGTAACATACCGGGCCAGTACCGAAGAGTTACCGCTATCGAGGACGAAACACTCGTTTGTGCGTAATTTCACACCGATCTGCTCTACCGGTATGCCTTTTTTAGAACTGTATATGGCATCGATTATATCAGGTGCAATTCCGGTGATAGTACGGTGTTCATTCTCGAAGAGGTCGTCGCTTTTGACTTTGTCACCGTAAATACCAAATGCCGGCAAACCTTTTTGACTTTGTCATTGGTGTAATCTTCGGTCTCGATACCCAATGCCCGCGCTTTCATACGCAAATTTATATCCTTGGTAACAAGGATCGTACGCATATTTTTATGCTGCTCGGCAACTTCGATGGCTGCCGAGAGAATACGATGATCGGGTTTATCTTCGCGGAAAGCTTCTTTCACACGTTTGTTCAATGAACTATTAACGATGATAGACAGTCGCCCCAAGTCCGGCCCCAACTGAGCTCCGTTCTCAAAAAAATCTTTATCGGTGTATTTGTCGAGTTGGCGGGCAAATTCCCGGGCATTGTAATTGATTTCTTCATTTCCTTTTTTGAATTTATCCAACTCTTCCAATACGACTATCGGGATAAAAATATCATTCTCCTCAAAATTGAAAATACATTTGTGATCATGAAGGAGAACATTTGTGTCTAAGACAAAATTCTTTTTTCCCATGGCTTTAAAAGTTTTAAGGTTAGTTTCGTACTATACGAATTATTCAAATATAGGAATATTTTATGAGAAATAAAAGGAGAAGAGCAGATAAAATTGTTTTATATGCCTTATTCTTTCTTTCGTTTGTTCGGATTATAGACTTCTAATAAAGTCAACAGCCCGAATTCCGTACTTTTTTTGACACGGATTCGGGCTGTTTATATTGGAGCGGGAATAATTATTCAAGAATAATATCGAACGGCATTCGAGCCTGCAAACGGTCTATCTTATCGATGTTTTTCAAGAACAGTAAACTCTCACCGAAATCTCCGAACATACTCTCTATTTTATTGTAAATATAGCGATCGGGATTTACATTCGAAAGAATACTTGTAAGGAAGTCGGTCTGGTTGGGGTATTTCACGATGCGATAATCTTCCAGTTTGGCCCGGTCGGCCGCAGCCTCTATTGCATCATTGATTCCGCCTAACTGATCGACCAGTTTCAATTCTTTGGCCATTTCTCCTGTCCATACACGTCCCTCGGCAATTCTTTTTATTTCATCGATTGGCATTTTTCGGCCGTCGGCACAGCGACGGGTAAAGAGTTCATATCCGTCATTGACCATATTTTGAAATAGAGCCCGTTCTTCGCCATTTAATGGTCTGCCCATCGCACCCATATCGGCAAGTCGGTTCGTTTTCACTCCGTCGAAGTGAAGGTCGAGAGTTTCGGTCAGTAATTTCGATGGGTCGGGAATCATTCCGAAAATACCGATAGAGCCGGTGAGAGTAGTCGGTTCGGCGACAATCCAGTCGGCGGCACAAGAGATATAATAGCCACCCGAAGCTGCATAATCACCCATCGATACGATGACAGGTTTCTTTTCTTTCAAAAGGGAAACCTCGCGCCAGATTTGTTCGCTTCCGTATGCACTCCCACCGGGAGAATTTACACGGAGTACGACCGCCTTTATATCTTTATCTTCCCGAAGTTTTCGGAGATCGAGCATGACTCTCTCCGAGTTTATACCTTCGGTGCCGATAGAACTCATGGAATTATCTATCGAACCATAGGCGTAATAAACGGCTATTTTATTTTTGCTTTTATTTTTTTGCTCCTTGTCCTTGACATTGACCATTTCTGCCAAAGTTACGGTACGAAGACTCTCTTTTTCATCTTTCATACCCGACATTGTTTTCAGATAATCGAGAACCTGATCTTTATACATCAATGTATCGGCCAGTCCGCAACGGACATACTCCGGAGCGGAAGAATAGTCCATATTCTTATCGGCCATCGCATTCAAAGAATCGGTCGGAATGTGTCGGGATACGGATATGTCGCTTACCAGTTGATTCCAAATCGATTGTATATAAGCCAACGTTTGTTCTTTGTTTGCCTTGCTCATTTCATTGGCGATGTAGGGTTCTACGGCCGATTTATAGGTTCCTACACGAAAAACCTGCATTTCAACGCCAACCTTTTTCATCAGGTCTTTATAGAACATAAGCCGACTTGCCATTCCATGCCAAGAGATGTTTCCTGACGGATTGAGTATCAGTTTATCGGAAACACTGGCCAGATAATAGGTGCTTTGGGTATAATTATCGCCGTATGCGATGATGAATTTTCCGCTTTCCTTGAAATCGGAGAGTGCCCGTCGTATCTCCTGCAAAGAGGCTGTCGAACAGGCAAAGCCTCCGGCATTGAGATAGATACCTTTGATATTTTCGTTTTCTTTCGCCTTTTTGATAGATTCGATAATATCGTCCAGTCCGTTGACGGTTGTATTGTCTCCGAATAATTGACCGAACGGATTTTCTTGACTCCGTTCCGATACAATCCCCTTGAGCTCTAAGACATAGATGGAATTATTTTTAACAACAGTCTCAGTCTCGGACGTTGCCCATATTCCGATTAAAGAAATGATTCCAAATCCTACAATAACAGCACCTGTAACGAGTATGCCGACAATGGTCGCCAGTGTAAATTTAAAAAAATCTTTCATACGTATGTACCTTTATGTTTTTGATATTTTCCAAGCTTTCTACCGCTGATCATCGGCCAACTCTATCACTTCGAGGTCTTTGAATCGACCCTCCTCGACAGAAAAACGAACCAATGTCCGCTGTTTATGAAATCCATACTTGCCGGCAGCTCCGGGATTGATGTGTAATAGTTGTAACTTTTTGTCATACATTACTTTAAGAATATGCGAATGTCCTGAGACAAAAAGATCCGGTGGATTCCTGAAAATCTCCGGCAAGACGGCCGTGTCGTACTTGCCCG
>ENA-ORTZ01001271-ORTZ01001271.1-human-gut-metagenome-genome-assembly--contig:-NODE-1271-length-15213-cov-9.175683_pt1 | contig 15213 bp, 19 predicted proteins | sample MGYA00242075_ERZ509199 | MGnify/ENA primary metagenome ERZ509199 (study PRJEB26280, sample SAMEA2338824) | human gut metagenome | biome: human gut; feature: human-associated habitat; material: faeces...
AACACGATTAAACGATTGCTTAATTGAATATTGTATACAATGTACAGTATATGAACCTATAAAAAGGATGCCACACAATGCGACACCCTTATAGTCTTTCTTTATTTAAACATTAACACACGGTATAATCATAAATTCCAGGTTGAAGTGTTAAGTGTAAGCTGAGTATTCATATATGTTACATTGTTTAATGTATATGGCATATAGACCTTTCCTGTCTGATCGATTGTGAGATTCTGAACTTCCAGTGAGCCATCCGCTCTTGTCACGAATATAGAACTCCAAATTCTTCGTTCTCCGGATGGGTTAATCAATTTCAGAATATCACTAGGAATCGTCGCAATTCTTGATTCACTAGCAATAGTTGAACCCTGAGAAAGTTCAATCTGTCCACTAATGTTTAACAACCCTGAGAACCTGTTATATGAACAGTTCCATGAACCTTTCGAGTAGTTAGGAAGTCCAGTATTATGAATGTTAGTTCCCTGAATCCACTGATTACGTGTGTTAATGTCTGTAATATTATGCTCATTCTGATTTGCTTTGTTCAGTGCTGAGCTTGCCGAGTTTGTCGCATTCTGAATAGATACGTCCTGTTGTGAGTTTTTTGTCTTTAAACTGGCGATATCTTCACTGTTAGCTGTCACAGAGTCATTTAAAGTCTGTACATCTTTCGACGCTCTCTCTGCGACAGCCTGAGCTGTACCGGCAGCACTCTTTGCATTGCTTGCTGAATCCGCGTTCGCTTTCATCTGATTGTCGATTTTCAACATATCTCCGTTGTAGTCACCAAGGTAAGTAGGTTTGTCCGTTCCGATATACTGTGACAATTTATAGTTTGTTGTTTTGTTTGTGCTACTCATAATAATCTCTCCTTACATTAATATATCTTTTGCTGTGTTATCAAACGTGTACGCCGACATGTTGTAACCTACAAAGGAATTACACGTTAGTGATTTTAGGGTATCAAACTCGTTAACTGTAATTGGCGCGTTGCTGTGCAATTCAGCCAACTGATAAATCACATCTTGATAGAATATGTATTCACCTGTTAACGGTGAGAACATATATAACTGGCTTGACGGAATTAATTTGCACCCACCGTATAAATCAAAATCGTGAGCCGTCATGCTTAGTGCTTCAAAACCGTTACAGCTCAGATCCAAACCGTCAAATTCATCACAAGTTATACCACAGTATCTCGCTGAGTCATAAATGTCACCAAGGATTTTGCATATACTATCATATTGACCTGTGACAGGATTATAACACTGTATATTCTCGCACACGTACTTGTCAATATAATCAATTAATCTATCAATTTGCTGATTGATGTATGAATACGTTTCAGCGTTTAGACGGTACATTGTTTTTGTCAATTCTGCCAATGAATTCGAAATATCATTTATTTTCTTGTTTATTGATACTTCAAGTTTTGTTATTTTTTCGTTGTAATCAGATTCAACAATAGTAATTTTTCCGTCAACATATTCTTTAAAGTCAGCAACTTGTGTGTTCACATACTCTTCAAGGGAATGTATTTCATTTTCAAGTGTTGCTTTTAATTGAGCGATTTGCGTGTCCGTGTAATCTTTGTATGCATCCGTATAGTCATTGATAGCTGAAATGCATTCATTTATCTTATTTTCGAGATAGCACAACACCTCATAGTATGACTGTTTGTCGTTATACACTGACGGTAGATTACAACAATTCAATTTAATTAATGGTGTTATTTCCATATTATCACCTCACTTTTACCACACTTGCATAAACAATCTTCTACAGCGTTTTAACAGTATTGTGTTGATTAAATATGTACCCTCAGAAATTGCTTTAAAATATTTTTCACTATTGCGTGTGTCTGTTTCATTTTCAGAGAGTGTCCTGATTGTGTTTCCTACACGGTTACTGTTATTTTTCCCTGATGAGTTACTTGTTGTGTTTGTGGTGTTGTTTGTGGTAGCTTCGCCTCTATCCATTTCAGATGCATAGTCATTTGTACTAATTGTGACTTGTGGGTTGTCTGAATGAATAGACTGCGAGTTTTGTTTCTGATTTGAAGTATCTGTAGATACTGCATCTTGCTTCACATCTGTGTTACTTGTCTCTGTGTCGTTTATGTTTTCATTGTGTTTCACCACCCTTTCTCCCGCAACGTTAGGCATATCACCAAGCAATCTATATTTTTGTTTCATTTCTTCCATGTTTTCACACATTAGACCCTTAAAAAATTGCTTATGCATCCCCAACGTTTCTTGTCCTATTTCATTGTTCAAATACCTTGTCAAGTATGCGGTCATAAACTCGGATTTTCCGTCACCTGTGTTGTTATACCACGGAAATGAGAAGTCAAAAAAGGCGTTCACACCTTGTTCAACTAGTTCATCCGGGGTCAGACTTTCAGAGTTTGGTACAATGTTTTGGAGTATATTATATATAGTTGTGGTATACTTACTCAATATCATCACCCTTTCTGTCAATGTTTGGCGTAAACTGACCCGGGGCATTTACCGGCGTTGGTAGATTCGATCTAAATTCCACTTTCGCGTTCCATCCGAATAATTTGTTGCAAGCGTCAACTGCGCGTTCTCTCAGCGCAAGTGCTAGATTTCGATTACCCTCTGTGTGACCGTTGTTCCCCGCAACTTCATCGGATATCAGTCTTTCTCTTTTTTCTGAGGGGTTCGATTCATAACCAAGATCAGTTAGTACACGACCCCACAACACTGTGAGTTCATCTTCCAACTTGTCAATAACATAAGGCGCACCTAATGTGACAGCTTGTAAATTCTTAATATTAATTGTGTCGCTAATTTTAATCACAGGGACATAGTTGGAGTACTCTTCACCAAGTATTTGATAACTCAATTTCTCATCATCTGAGGATACAATCGCAACAGGTGTACGTTGACTAAACATGTTAATGTCACGTGTACGCCACACATCTGCCATAGTTTTTGCGTACAGACAAGCCGTATAATAATATGGAAATGCGGTCGCTGAATCCCACATGATTACAGAGTTATCTTTTCCGTATTCTTTCATGTAACCATTGTTAGCATACGCCCATCTATCCTGTGGCACGTTGTATATATCATACATTCCTGACAGGTTCACTTTCATGAACGCGAAAGCATCAGCAATATCGTCATAGATGAATGACCCCAAACCATGAAAAAACATGACTCGTTCAATAAAGAATGGCTCAATTGATTCAGGTAATCCTGTGTATTTAAACCGATTAATGAACAAGTTCATGATACTGTTAAAAAAGTAGAATTCAGTGATGTCTCGCTCGTTACACGGTTGATTTATGTTTTTTTCGTATACCCGGTAAGGGTTTTTCACTGTACCCATAATATCACCTCTTTTCTAATTGTTTGGCAGTGAATAGTTTCCGATATCATCTGTATGCCACAGTGTAACACCACGGTTGAAAATAGATCTAATCTGTTGTAACTGCGCCAAGTCAACCGCACCTGTGAAACCACACCCGGCTGTTTTTACGTAATTCCATGTTGATCGAGTGTGTATGTTTGGCATTGCGACTCTATTGATTGGATACCCGTAGACATCAAAGAACGAGTCAATCACACGTGCAAATTCTTCCTGACATGACATAACGTAGAAAGTGAATCCCGTTAGAGCACAAGCAACATTGACATTTTCAGAAAGTGCTTTCCCGTGAACGGATGCCGGAACAACAGATTTGTCTCTTAATTGTGCCAATAACGACATAGTGCCCTGGATTGCACTGACTGAGGATGATGTGGCTTGCATCCCACCTAGCGCAGCACTTGCTCCACCTGTAGTGACAGCTGTTACAGCACCAACAGGTGCTTGCAACGAATCAGTCACAATAGATGTAGCTTGAACAGCCAGTGCGCCCTTATTCTGAGCAACCCACGCCTTAAATGTGTCAGATTGGAACGCACATTGCGGAAATCCTGATATAACTAACGACTCAGAAAATAAACGGTTCACGCCCTTATAGTTGGACGGAGACACTAACACCTGTGGCAAGGTACACATTGCACCAACGATCTCAAAGTCAATACTGTGGTCAGCGTTGTTCGATAATTCAAACTTATAGATATTTGCCTGACCCTCGTTGTTGTCAACCATAGCGTAACAAAATGGGTAGCTATATAACTTGTTGTTGCGTGGAATATAACCACCGAAAATATCACCTTTGTTTAACGGTAACTTGAACTCTGCCCGGTTTGAGTCATCACCCTTTATCGCGTTAATGCATATTTGAGGAGCCATGAATATAGCCATAATATCGTCAACAATACCCTCTTCCGTGTATTGTTTGATTAGGTTGTTTACGGTTTCCACGTCTTTGACACTGTAATGACCCAAAGATCCTGTTCGATATATTCCATTAACCACAGAACCGTCAAAAGGTTCACCTGTTGTCCCCTCTGAAACATAGACACATATGTCCATATTGTACAACGGATATAGATAGGAATTTGCCACTACCGACTCTCCTGTTTCAAGATTTACGGGGATCTGATTTGCCCCGATTCTGTCCTGACTTTTTGGAATATGTTGCCATTCGATAAAGCACGGCTTCACTTTCAACTTATACCAGTTACATTGAAAAACATCTAGTTCAAATATGATTCTAGTTGTACGCTCTGATCTCCACTCTATTGATGTAATGAAGCAGAATACCCATTCATCATGTAACTCATAGTTGTTGAACGCTAAGTAGTTGAGATCAAGCGCAGACATTTCAGTGAATGGTACTTTCACGTCAAGTGACCCAACTCGAATCGGTGACATTTCATCTAACTCACTGGAGAGGTTAACCCTCCAGTTTTCAAGATGATTTAACAAGTCCTGTGTTGAGTTGTATAATCTAACATGGTTATAGGAATTATCCCACGGAACACCTCTATACAGTCTTAATTGTGTTTGTGGTGCACGTGGCACAACATTCGCCTGTGTAGGCATTGGAATCATGTTATTACCCCCTATAAATTTCTTACCTTTTTTGTAACGCCGTTTCTATTTGTTAACACATCATCAAGGTTTGCCCGCTTTGGTAAAATTTACCGTTGTTTTTACAGTTTCATCCGGTCTGTAAACAATTTCAACAACAAGATTTGTTGCTGTTTCATCTGAACCGACATACAACTGATCTGTTCCCGGTAGAATGTATGTGTCTTTTGACGTTGCACCGGATACACTGTAGGTAAGAAGTTTCTGATGGTATGCACCTGTTCCACCTGTCACGGTTGCCACAATATTGGTCACTGTACCCGGTGTGTATGTTCCACCTTCCGCGGAAATAGTTAACGACTCTGTAGCTACCTGATCTGTGGTGAACACTCTGATCGGGTAGAACGGTGACGCACTAATCATTTCCACCATAGTGTAGAAATAATTCCACGCCAACACGTTCGCTAGTCTCTGGTCGCTCATTTCACGGAACTGATCTCTTACATTGAAAAATCTAATATCCATCAATACACCCTGAATCGCTGAGTTCGCGAACTTGTCAACAATTACGGTTCTAACATCCACTTGTGTTTTGTCAAGATGGAACGCATAAGCCAGCGCGTCAACACTAATCTGAGCGTTAACTTTCGGTGTTGTAATGAAGATGAGACTGTACGGTTCAGACGTGGAAGTCGCACCCGCGATGTTATTCGCCGGGTTAGGGAATTTAAATTCATCTACCGCGGATTTCACCTCTGCAAGCATTCTCTTAGCTGACGCTTCATCCACAACAGCCGGAACAGTAACAGCCGGTAAAATCTGTTGTGTATATCCAGTGTCAATCATGCCTTTCATAGCGTTGTATTCATCCCAGTTCGCTCCGGACACGGCTGACTGCATTTTCATCCCCATCATGTCGCGGATTCCGTATTCTGTCAAAAATGCTGACCGTAAGTTATCGAATGTTACTGTAACTGGGTACTGCATATTTAGATTGACCTTGTGGAACACGGTCATAATATACGACTGATACTGCTGAAATGCAGACTCGTAGGATTCACGCGGGTCGTACAATTTCCCTTTGCACATATTTACAAACGTTTCCTCGTGCGTCATACCATATCGCATAGGGTCTTTTTTGTACATAGCAAGAGGATTTCGCCAAGCTGTTGTGTCCACAGTTTGTAGACCGATTCTTTCAAGTAGAGATGGAATAATTTGATTTTTACCCTGTGAATAACTCATCATAGCTGTGAAAATCTCAGACAAATTGCTCTGAGTCACCACAGGCAGTCTGTTTTCAAGCTCATACTCTGACCTCATTGCATTTAAAATTGCTACATTACTTGCTTTTGTTGCCATGTTTAGTCTCTCCTTTCATTACTCTGTTTCCCCGGAAAAGTCCAAGTCTTCCAGTTTCGGTACAGGTTCAGGTGTAATTGGTTTCTCGATCGGTTTTTCCAATGCTCCACTATTCTGTGTCATGATTTCCTCTTTGAACCGTGTTTTATACTTTTCAGCAAGATCATTATATTTCGCTTTCCAAGTGGTTTCATCTTCCGTAGGTGTTCTTAAAGTTGTGAGAGCTTCGTCAAACTCCTCAACATTTTCAAGAGCATCAATAATCTGTGTTAACGCTTCTTCTCTTGTCATACTCTATTAGCTCCTTTCCATAGTGGCATACTGTATAACCACAATTTCGATTTCTTTTTCTTTTTTACGTGTGGGTTGTTTGGGTTAAAATTTTTTAAATATTCATACCACTTTCTCGCGTCTTTTCGCCGTTCTTCCTCAACCTCGACTCCGGCACGTTCGAAATTTTTTAGGAACGCACTCGCAAGATACTCAGGTTCATCTGTAGCTTTTTTAAATTCCAACCAAGACATTTTATATTGAGAGGTTGGAATCCACTGACCGGATGATTCTGTCTGAGTATCCAACCACAAACACTGACCGTCACCGTCATCAATCTCGAACCCTTGACTTTTCGCCCAGTTCGTGTAATTCGTTGCCGGAGTCCACTGAGCGAGACCGAAACCAAGACTATAATTTCCCTGATCTAAGTTTTGCCATAACCCCGGGTTGATATTGGATTCTCGCTCAAAGTTACCAAGCATACCGGCGACAGCGTTCAAAGTGAAACCATAACCCCACATGATAGAATAAAATACATAAGCATTGTTCTGCATTTCTTCCTCTGTGAGATAGTTATTTTTTGCAATCCATTTAAGCTTTGTGGCTTTTCCTAATCTATAGAGGTCGGTGTAGTAATCAACCCCGGTCACAAAGTTATTTATGGAAACCTGTTGCGCAAGCGGAACATTCGCTGTGTGTGCACCCATTGTAATGCCACCATTGTCCGCGGGTTCATAACACATTTCTGTATGTTGACGTGTTGCGTTGCGAACAACTAGAATGTCACCCGCTTGCCACGGAACAGCATCTGTTTTGTAATGTTGTGCACCCAGGTCTAGCAAATACTGTCCCATGGTGGCTGTTGTGAACCAAGGATTTTCTTGAAAATACCCGGCTTGCGTTAATGCCTGTGATATTAATGAAGAGCAATCATAATACGTGATCCCGTTTACATTCTGTCCACGCCGATATTTTTGAGAATACCCAATGTTGGGTGCATTACACGCGTTAATCATCCATGTGTATGCTGTGTTAATGGACGGCATATTACCACAACCTTATACTTTGACCCGGATAGATTCGATTCGGATTCTTGATTCCGTTCAGTTTAGCAAGCATCTGATAACTCGTATTATACCGTGATGCAATGTCAGACAATGTATCACCTGACCGCACTGTGTAATACTGTGAAACATTTGATGATTGTGAACTTGACGCAACTGTAAGTACCTGACCCGGAAAAATAGTATAGGGCGAATGAATACCGTTTCTATTTGCAATATCAATCCACGAAACACCAAGTCTTTTTCCAATGGAAGTTAGACAGTCACCGCTTTTTACTGTGTACGTTGTGACACTTTCCGTGTTCGTGTTTGATGAATACACACCGGAAATTGTGAGAACCTGTCCCGGGTAAATCAAGTTCGGGTTCGCGATACCGTTCAGTTCAGCAAGATATTTGTATGTTGTGTTGTATCGTTGTGCAATACGTGACAACGTGTCACCTGATCGCACTGTGTAATACACAACACGATCTTCTGCTTTGTGATTTGGCTCAGACGGTTTATAGTTATCTGACGCAACACAACCCGCTAATTTATCCCAATCTGCGCTATCGCCGTAAAACACATCTAAGTCCAAGTTACCCGTCCAACCATTCAACCGACCGGATGATGTATACTGGAATAGTGGTGTCTTGCCTGAGAACTCACCAAGGTCATAATGTAATGGTGGGTTGTCTATGAAGCCATAGATTGTGTTATAACCCGCATAATACCCCGCATTCCATAGAGAATAATTCTTTGCCACTTCCGACCAGTCATATCTGTGAACCACAGTGTTTGACATATAGATCACGGGTTTCACACCTGTCATGTTATAGACAGCGTCTAGCCAGTCTTTCGCCCAACCGACACCTTGATCGACCGCGGATGATTCATAATCCAACACCAATACAGATTGACCAATATAACCGGAAATGTGATTAACGAAATATTTCGCTTGTGCAATCGCATCACCTTTCCTTGCGAAATGATATACACCTGTCTTTTTTCCACTTTCTTTTGCATCTTGATATACTCTGTCGCAATCCGGGTTAACATAGCCTGTACCCTCTGTTGCTTTTGCGATTACGAACTCAACACCATGCATCTGTGTTACGTCAATTCCATGTTGCCAGTTAGACACGTCTATACCGTTCATATTTGCACTAGCTGTGACTGGTAGTGAAACAACAAGCATAACAGAGAGGAATAATGCAATCAGATCCTTACTTTTTTTCACTCACATTCACCTCACTGTCTAGCTTATCGCACAGTTTCTGTAACACAATGGTGTTATTATTGAGCGCGTCTGCCATTGTCTTGATCTCTTCTGCGTGAGATTCTGACAACTGTTTGAGCTGTTCGGAGTCCTTGTCGCGTGTGTATTTCTGATAATACATGAGTACACCGCAACACACAATCGGAAATCCGACCATTGAAACAGCGTTAATAACTGTGTTAATAGTGTCCATATCTCCACCCCTTTCTCTGTGACGTTTCACGTGAAACATGAATCAAGATGTTTCACGTGAAACGTGAATCAAAATGTACGATTAAACGAATAAGCAATGCCTTAATCGTTAAACACATTATAGCAAATTAAAATAGCGGTGTCAACCATAAATTAGTTGAAACCGCTATTTTATTTTTATGTGCCCGTGACCTCTAAGATAAATCAAAGGGTGCGTTACTCCACCCACCCCGGTTGGCTACTTGCCCCTTAACGCGTCCGGGCGTGGTCAGTGATTCTACTCAAAGAGGGGAGCAATCTTATAATAACACAATTTATTTTGTATGTCAACCTATAAAAAAGATAACATGTCTAGCATCATATTTTTACAAGTGAGGTTTTGAAAACGCATCAAACCACGGTGAAAATAATTTCGCAACGCTATAATAATATAGTTACTACTGTTCACCATCACTGCGCGATCGTCAACAACGTCTGTGTAGTTGAAACAGACACGACGTGGGAATGTTTCGTCTGCCCCCTCTGACACGTAAATGCAACTGTTGTATTTCCTGACATTGTACCACACTTCATTGTAGCGTATCGAAAGCATATACTCAGATACACCGCTAGGTCTAGATATTAAAGCGTCATTGTCATTTAAATAGACGTTCTGTGACGCGTGCGAAAAGTATTTCGAGCCGGAAAATGCGCGGTTAAAAGCTGAACTCTCAAAAGCTTTACTTGCGTTCTCGTTGTAGGTTCTTTCGTAGACCCAACCATCCCCTCGCAATATTTTTGTGTCACGCTTTAGCATTTTATTAATTCCCAATGCCTGATAATATGGATTAAGAATTGATACGGTATTACTCGCCATGTATAAAGGAACGCGCCGACTCTGCTTTCCATCACCACGCGCAATAGATGTGTGTATTGACATTAACTTATCTATTTCATTCGGAAGATAGTTATTTGACTCGTCTTGGTACTCGTCAAAAAACCCGTGAGCAACTTGCACAAAAATAGAAGACATTCGCTTTATTTTTCCTGATAATGACAGTGGCAAGCACCAACCGCACGGTTTGTCATCTAACAACAACTGCACCACAGCACCGTCAAACAATTTCTTCTCCGTCATAGTGTGACCATTATAAAACAAACGGCGAATGTCGGTAAAAAACGAGTCAGACATAGATTGCATATCTGTTTTATAACGGTAAATCAAATAAAACTGGTTAACGTCAGTCTTTTCTTTCAAAAACGTGTCTATTAGCCTACGCTTAAACGATACCGTTTTTCCCGCTGTTCGGTTTCCGTCTGCAATGTATATATCAGGGTTTTTTCCGTTTCGGTCTTTTAAAGTTAATAGATAATTACAATCGTAATACTTTTCCATGTGTAAACACCTTATACCTTTCTCCACTCACTGTCACAACGCTGTAGCATTGTAAACCTTTTCTGTCTGTGTATGGTATCACAGATTGTACATATGGATCATTGATGATGCGCATTAATGTGTCAGATGTTACAATAGACATATTCAATTTTTCTAAGTTAATCATATTACACCACCTTATAAAGAAAGGGCGGTTTTCCGCCCTTTCTGATTACTCTTCATATCTAGTGACAATAAGGTTTGTGCCGTTACCCTTTGCCAACTTAATGTTTTCAAATTTTACGCTGATCTTCTTTTCTTCCACATCGTTACTGTCTCCAACGATTGCACTCAGGTTTCTTAATCTACCCTCAACAACTTTTGACGCACCACTAAAAAGCTGTCCATTCACTTTTACAACGGAAATCGGAACTTCTTCAGTATCCACGATTCCAAAACCCTCAAGTACACCCTCTACTTTCTGTTCAACTGCGTCAACAAATCCAAGTCCTGAACCTACATTCGCCATATCCATTTTTGTGATATTATATAACATGCTTAATTACCTCTCTTTCTTGAACTTCTGATTGCTTCGATCTCTTCCGGTGTAAGTACCTTATGCTCTTTCAATGTTGAGTGTTTAGCAAATTCAGAATCGCTCATCACACGCTTATCCGCATAGAACAAGCACTCGTTCACCTGAATAATAGCGTTTTTAAACATTTTACCCAATGCAATCTCAGCCTTTTCTTTTGAAGTACACTTCTCAATAGAAACCTCAACTTCTCTTGACTGAATCCCCTGATCTGTTTTTTCCACTACTTGCGCTTTAACTTCTGCTGTGATATTTGTTCTTGTAATCATGATATTAACCTCCATTCTTTTTTTAACCATTCATTTTGATTACATTGTCATTATAAACCGGGTTAACGTTTTTGTCAACACTTTTTTGTATTTTAAATGTTTTATTTTTCAACAATATACCGCCTCTGATTCTTACGCCCTTTAAGTTGGCATCCTCTAGTTGCAAATTTTCACGCAACGCAGACACAGGTAATCCGCGGGCAATAAACTCCTGTTTCGCCTGTTTCGTCATGCCGGACGCTTTCAAGTTCAGATAAGGTTCACACTCCTCACCGTCCTCTGCTATAACGTGTTCTGCATATGTTTTCTGACGCTCGTAATATGCGAAATCAAAATCACACTCATTCTTCCAACAACAAAACTCAACAGGGTCAACAACAACCATTTCAGCCGGCTCTAAACCTTGCAAGTGAATAGAGTCTGTGTCTGCGTAACAAAAACGATCATAATTTGCAATGGCGTGCCGGATTGTAAAATTACGTGCATATGACGTTATAGCTGACCCAACAGGGATATATCCAACAGTTTTTTCGTGTTCCTCATGCAAAATAAAACGAACAATTCCATCATCAGACATATATGGTTCTTTCCATGAACTATCATCTGACATTGCGAACTTGCCATACAAGTTGTTAAGAAAAAGTTTAGCTAGTGTCCGTTTAAAACCTTTACTTTCCTTTTTCATTTCTGCGTATGGGTCAATGTAACCGTCAAACATACCCGGTCGAGCATAAAACCATACATAGTCAATGATCTGTAGATCATATAAGTCATAGGTTTCTTGTAATAATAACCAATCTGTTTTAGTTAACACAAACTCATGTACTGTGTCGCATATATTTCCGTCATTATCATAATAATATCTATAATATACACCTTTATGTCGTATATCTGAGGTGTACAGATTTTCGTTACCTTTATAGTGTGCGTTACCTCGGATATGCAACCACGGAAATGCCCCCGGTTTTAGCCGAAACCGAAACTTACAACGAAGAAAATAATAAAAATCATTCTTATTGTTCATATGGTCAGGTGGTGCGCCTAAGCAATACTGACCACGTCCGTAAGGGTAGTAATTCCCGGAAACACTATGCATCATAGACGGATACAATGAATTCACATCATACACTTTCCCTAATGTTATAGTTCTGTGTGCGTATCTAGGATTCACGTAGCACCAACCGCCGGAATATGATTTGTGTACATATTCCCACATGTTGTTATAGCCTGAAAATTCAAAGTGCATGGGATCATCTCGTATGTCAGGGAACAATCTATCGAAATCCTTTTTTGTGTATTCAGATTTGAACTCCGATAAACAGCATGAGCCAATTGTTAGTTTATCATGACCCTCATTAAACATCATTTCAAGAGCCTCTTTTAACACCAAAACGTCATTTTTTATGTACTCCTCTTCTTCCGGCGTTATATCACAATAGGCTTGCCTGTTGCCTGTGTACTCCATTTCTAACTTTTGGTGCTTTGTGTGAAATGATTCACCGATTACTCGTAGTGATGACGGCATGAGCTTTAAACTATTTCTTATTTCTAGTAGTGTGTGTGACCATTTAACCTTAATGTAATACCATTGACCCATAGCTGAAATAGAAGATTTAAACTGTCGACTTTTCATTTCACTATCTTTTACATTTGTATGTGTGTAACCCTCACGAAGTAAAAAATCAACAATGAACGACCCGTCAAAAGATAGGTTATGAAAAAATAAAACGTTGTTTCCCGGCATACGTAAAAATCTAGTTAGAAAATCACGTATACTGTGTGTGATTGTTACACACTCAGTGTCATCATATAGTGCAACGTCAGCACCCGCCCATACCTCAGTATAATCTTGCTCATGTCCGACTTGTTCCACCATCTCATCTGTCCACACGGTTGTCTCAAAGTCACACGCCCAGTAAGTTATTTCTTTCTTTCTTGCCATAACGTCTCCACCGTCACATTCACGTGTCTATTCCTCAATTTCTACACTGTCATACATAGACAGAAAATCTTGATATGCTTCACTGTCGGGCGATAATTCCATCATGCGCGCTATTTCACTAAAACTATTTAAGATTGCCTCTCTTGTTTCATATGGTGGCTCAGGAAATATGTCAGGGTGTTGAGATAACACGTAGGCAAACCGTCTACGTGTTTCTTCTGATTTGCCATATATCAATTTGTTTGTCTGCCACTCAATGAACTGTGCAATATACCAATAGAATGACTCTCTAACTTGTTGATACCAATTATCTATAATTTGTTCATAACTCTCTGTTGGTGGCAGAATACCGTCATACACGCCTAAATCTTGTGGAATAGGTAAGTCACCGTTAACAACTATATCAATAGTCGGTAAATCTGCTTTTAATATCTTTACGTTTTTTCTCTGTTGTGCAAGACGTTTCTTTTTGTTCTTAATAGGTTTTAAAATTACACCTGTCTCAACATCGACAATCTCTGATTTTGTTCTAATCTTTTCACCTGTCTGCTGTTTTAATCGGTTGATGGACGCTCTTGTAGGTTTTTTGACACGTCCAACAACGTCAACTACATATCCCTGTTTTACCGCTCTATTTACACGCCGAAGATAGTTTCGGTATTCGCGGTTATATTGTTCTTTAACCGTCAACTGTTATCACCAACCTTTTTTAATAGTAACCCGTCAACCGTTCTTGTCCACTGTATTTTATCACCCTCAGTTATCCCCAAATCGGAGACAGCACTTGCCGGAATTACTACACGCGCTGTGTAACTACACCCGGACTTCACAAACATTACTTTATAGATTGCATCTGCATTTTCTCTTTTCATTATTATACCTCACTTTTTTGTGAATGTTTCACGTGAAACATTTGTGTTAATTTTACGGCAACGGAACGAAATAGATCACTAATTCAGCTATTCCATAAAAGAACCCATAAACAATCATTGCTAACACTAACATATTTAAAGTTCGTGAAATTAACACTATAAGGTTCTTTAATGGTCTTTTAATTTTTCTTCTAAACACGAATAAAGCTCCTTTATTAAACTTTCACTAATCGGCACATCAATCCGCTGATCGTTTGTTATATACGCAACATAATATCTACCATTATCGTATGTTTTTGCTTTCGTGATGTATAAAAAAGCATAATGTAAATTAGTGCGGTATGTTGTGTTGCATAGTGAAAGTGCTGTACCGTTTTCTTCTCTCATTATGTCTCTCATTTTTTCGTATTCAACAACCGCGTCAGGTGTTACAAGTTCAGGATGGTCATATAACGACTCACAAAAATGATCTTGAAACCTCTTGCGCACTTGTGCGTGTGTTATCCATTCTGCCATAGGTTTAATCTCCTTTCTTTAAAAATAAAACACATCATCCTCAACTGCAATATAATTATCACCGAAACACATTTCAATGCTATATTCTATTGCAATCTTTTCTGCCTCTTTAATTTTATCACGTTCAACTAAACTCCAAACCTTTTTAATTGCATCTGTTCTATTCATTTTTTATTCTCCTTTCCTTTGGTGATTATATTATAACACTATTACGTGCATTAATCAAGCATAACGTGCATTGTTTTTATAAAATACAATAAACAATTAAATAATCGTTTAATCGTATACTGTACATTGTATACAATATTCAATTAAGCAATCGTTTAATCGTATACTGTACATTGTATACAATATTCAATTAAGCAATCGTTTAATCGTATACTGTACATTGTATACAATATTCAATTAAGCAATCGTTTAATCGTATACTGTACATTGTATACAATATTCAATTAAGCAATCGTTTAATCGTATACTGTACATTGTATACAATATTCAATTAAGCAATCGTTTAATCGTATACTGTACATTGTATACAATATTCAATTAAGCAATCGTTT
>ENA-ORTZ01001278-ORTZ01001278.1-human-gut-metagenome-genome-assembly--contig:-NODE-1278-length-15172-cov-2.988159_pt1 | contig 15172 bp, 10 predicted proteins | sample MGYA00242075_ERZ509199 | MGnify/ENA primary metagenome ERZ509199 (study PRJEB26280, sample SAMEA2338824) | human gut metagenome | biome: human gut; feature: human-associated habitat; material: faeces...
GAGCAACGCCCTTCTAAGGCGTGGGTCAAGCGTTCGAATCGCTTCGGAATCACTGGTGAAGACTGATTATAAAATATATAATCAGTCTTTTATCTTTTATAATAAAAGCCTGAGTGCTATAAAAAAGATACAATTTCCCATTTGCAGGTCACTAACAGTGGAAAAACAGTCTCTTAAACTTATGGCCTATGTCTTTCTAATTTTCTAAGAGATGTTGATCACGATCTTTTTTTCAAATTCACAGATATCCTATTCTGTAATCCTATAGGTAGGTTTAACGATTGAGCCCACATCTCTAATGTTGCATTATCTAACTGAGAATAACTTAAATGCTCTTTTTTCGCATTTGCTTCACCCATATTAAGACTCACAATGCCTCCCTTATAATCTCTTACTTCATGAATATAGCTATCCGAACATACGTCAGTGTAGAAAGGCTTGAGGAGAGCTTATGACTGCAACACTGCAATTGGCACATTAAAACCGTTTCAACATTTTGGAAATGATAAAGAATAGATTTACTCTTCATTTAATGAAGCCATAGAACCGGCATACAAACTCATCGTTAGTAATCGAGTGACGAGCGCTTTGAATTCATTTAAAGCCTCATCACTAATTGTAAATACCTGCTTCTGATTCTTAGTAAATAGCTTTAGCGCATCTATAGAAAAATCACCTCCCAGTCCTATAGCAAATTTGTTGGATTTTTTAAAAAAGTGATTGTTCCAAAGTTTTGCCATATGTGGAAGGTATTCATCAGTTGGTTCTCCATCAGTTATCAAGAAAAGTACTGGAGGTATGATACCAGCAGGACAATTATCTAAAGAAAATAATATTTTTTTAGACATTACGTTGTCTAACTCGTGACACGCGTATCCTAAATCAGTTAATCCCCTCGCATCAATTAATTTCCATCTAAAAAACTCTATATTAATTGGCTCTGCATACATCCATTGACAACCTGAACTAAATTGAAGTATATTTATTTTTATATCAATATCAGGATTAATTATGCTGAAATTCTCAAATACAGATGCTAAAGATGCATTTAAAGCTTCCATTCGTTCTCCGTACATACTCCCTGAACTATCTATCAGAAACATTAGGTAAAGTACCTTTTTTTGTCCTGATTCATCTAAAAATAGTGAAGGAAATGACTTTTCTAAATTTTGGTTAGAACTCCAAGATTTTATATTACTATAAAACTTTTCTAGTTGTTCGTGAACATTTACATCTATAACATCCACTTCTCCAAAATTAAATAAGAACCATCCTTTTGGTGTACATCTATCAATGTTAAGAGGAATGAGTTTCTTTCCTACCTTATCTGCGTATGTGATTTCTTTTTGAGCATATTTAGATGCCATAGAATTATCTGAAAGGAGAAAGATAACGTATTTAGAGTTATCGATGGCTGAAACTATAACATCAACGAATTGTTCTCCACTTTCAATTCCTTCCATATCCATCCAGCATTTCTTTCCCGTAATGCTCTCAATGTTGTTTTTAATCTGCTTTGCTACGCCAAGATCTTTACGACTATAGCTAATAAACGCAAAATATTTATTCTCCTCCATGGTTTCTATCAGTTAAACTTGCAAATGATAATCAATCCTTCACAAAGATAGAACTTTTCTTTCATATCACATCTTGCAAGCTCTAATCAAATTGAAATACTATTTAGAATTTCCAGAAGGATTTAAAATTTGGGAAAGAGAAAACTATAAATTTCTTTTTCAGGAATATAAAAAATATCGAGGATCTATTTTGATGCGGAAAAACAATTTGGACTCTTTTATTGCTTTTACATTTTTGGGCGACTTTTGTGGCGATGAAGCTATTATGGATAGTCGTAAAATTAATGATAAATGGATCATTGAAAAGTATATATTGCTGGGAGTATTGTAAGAGTCTGTTTGCGGTTGGCTCTTTTATTATCTATTGATGATGCAGGTAATTTCTGTTATTCCGAATATTAGTTTATCCCCTATAAAACAGTAAATGTCCCCCTATGTCCCCCTTTACTGTATACTATATTGATTTGATAAACAGGCAAATATTTGATTTAATTAAGAATATATTTATACCCCCTATTTTATAAAGCAACTCCCATTATTATTCCTACATTTGCATTCAGAGATTCGTCTCTTTAGTTGGGAAACATAAACCTTTTGTTCATGAAGCATTTACGACAAACTTTACTTTTTATATTATTAGGATTCTTATTGAGTGCTTGTCGTCATACAGCCGACCGATTGTTATCTATCGAACAATTGATCAAGCTGAAACCGGACAGCGCTCTTTCTTTACTTCGCCAAATTCAGTATCCGGAGAAACTGTCGGATTCAAATAGGGCTTTGTATGCATTGCTAATGACTCAGGTGATCAATCAGTCATCTGATGAGGAACATAAAAGTGATTCACTTATATCTGTTGCAATCGATTATTATAAAGGTACGAAGGACTCTGCTCATGCGGCACTGGCTTATTATAATGCCGGTCTGGTAGCAATGGATAATGAAGATTCGGAAGCTTCCCTGCATAATTTCCTAAAGACAATCGATTGGTTGGGAGAGAATGATAACGATGAACTTCAGTTCATGGTCAGGTATAAAATGAGTCGTCTTTTCAACTTGCGACTGATTCCTGATGAGGAACTACGGTTGGGGAAGGCAGCGTTACCTTATGCCGAACGGACAGGCAGCCCTTTGTATATCTGTGCACTGTTGCCGTATATCACTCACGGATTTATGCAGACAAATCAACTGGATAGCGCCTATAAATATTCTGTGCAAGCGATACAACTGGCTGAGAAAGAGAACTTGGTCCGAACATTATCACATATTTATTCACAGCATGCCCATCTTTGCATGGCAATGAAGGACTATAAACAGGCGTTGATGTATCGCGATAAAGATTTGGCTATTCTATTTGAACTTTTCGGAGAGGAAAATGAATATATCTATGATCATTATATAAATAAGGCAAACACACTGACTGAACTGCATCAGTATGATTCTGCTTTCTACTACATTAATAAAGCGGTGGAAGATACAACAGATATACAATATACAACTCGAAGGTCTTTGGCTAAGGCTGAGATTTATGCCGCTACCGGGCAGATGGATTCGGCATATTATTATATGAACCGACATGCTGACTTGCGGGATAGGCTCATAGAGGAGAGAGATAAGGAAGGTTTACTGACTTTGCACCGGAATTATCACAATGATGAATTGAAAAAAGCCAATACCTGTCTCTGGCAACAGGCGGTAGAAAGGAAGCTGCAACTGTACGTTGTGACTATTGTTTGTTGCCTGGCGATTTTGTTAGGGGTATGCATCTACTTCTTTTTATATAAAAGGAAACAACAGGAAGTATTGCGTCAGAAAGGACAGATTGCCCATCAGCAGGAGTTGCTGAAGTACCGTGAAATAGAAAAACTACAGGCAGAAAAAGACTTGTCGGAAGCTAAGGAAAGGGAAGCGCAGATTCGGGAGAAAGAGGCTTTACTAAAGGTTGAGTTTTTTAAGCGCCTGAATGAAACTTGTATTCCTGTGATTGAAAATCCGAAGACCCAGCAGAATATAATGCTCAAGAATGAGGACTGGAAAGTAATATTCAAGAATGCCAATAGTATCTTCCTGAATTTTACAGAACGTCTGAAGAATCAGTATCCTGCACTGAATGAGGAGGATTTGCGGTATTGCTGTATGGTGAAAATGCAGTTTTCGCAGACTGATATTGCTAAGATCATGCATCTGGAGAAAGATTCGGTGAAGAAAAGACTGAAAAGAATTCGTACCGAAAAGATGGGGATAGCGCAGGAAACGACATTGGAGGCTGTGCTTCGGGACTTTTAAATGATTAAGAATGAGAATGAAATAATTTGTTAAACCAAACATTAGAATTATGAAACAAACACTGAGTTTTCATAGTCCGATCATTGCTTCTACACAGAGCAAGGTGGATGTAGAAGCTTTTGAGAAGAGTACAGATGCTTTTGAAAAGGGAGAGCACTTACAGTCTTTTTATCTGTTGCTGGATTATATTGATCCGGAGTTACGCAGCAAATTTGGTAATGCGGAAGGAACGGAGTTTGCTGTGCCTCATGGTTCCATTATGGTCTATCTGAAGCTGGAGGGTGACCAACTGAATATTACAGCTCCGTTTCTGTTGCTGCCGGAAAAGGGAAGGATACCTTTACTGCGGCAGGTGGCAGCTTTGAATCTGACAGAACTGACATTAGCATGTATCTCTTTGCAGAATGATAAGTTGTTCTTTGACTTTCATTGTCCGGTGGCTTTATGCAATCCTTACAAGATATACTATGTGCTTGAGGAAATCTGCCGGATAGGAGATAAGTATGATGACGAATTTGTGACTAAGTTCAAGGCCGAGCGCATTTATGAGCCCAAAATTACTCCATACGACAATGAAACGGTGGATAAGGTATACGAAGCCCTCCAGCAGAGCTGTAAGGAATGTATGGACGCTGTAAAATACTTTGAGACAGAACGAAAGTATGGTTATGCCTGGAATATATTATCCAGTACGCTTCTTAAAATATGCTATTTTGTCTGTCCGCAGGGGCAACTGCTGAATGATCTTGATAAGGCGATTACAGATCACGGACGCGAGGATATGCCATTGCCGGAGATCGTATCCCGTACCAAATCTGTTGTCACACGCCTTCAGGAAATGACGAAGGAGCAACTGGCTGCCGATCTTTACTTTGTTGAAACTTTCATTTCGGACAGACGCCGTTCCGTACTGAAAAACATTCAGGATAACTTTGAAGATACATACGAGAAAGCCGGCTCGGCATTGGAATCAGGTGACTTCATCGTTTGCTGCTTGCTTATTATTAATAAGTTCTATGAATTGTACTATTATAATAATGTGCAGAATGATGTGAATGCGGTAGTTGCGAAAGCTATGAAGGCTACCTCTGCCATGTCATGGGAAGAAGCTGCTCCGATATTATATGAAGCGATGGACAATATCATGGAAGGAGAACTGGATGTAGATGATGACGAAGAAGGTGGTGACGAAGACGGAGAAACAATGAGCTTCGACATGTCACAACTACAACAGATGCAACAGGAAATGATGCAGCAGGCGATGCAGAATATCGATATGGAGCAAATACAGAAGATGCAGCAACTTGCTATGGAGAATATGCAAAAGATGATGGCCGGTATGTATGGCAACAATAACAATACGGAAGAGGACACTAACAAATAAAGAACAAGACTATGGAACAGAATATATACAATGCCATTTATAAAGTGAATCATGCCGGTGGCTGCGGCAGTTGTTTTTATCTGAAACAATATGATCTGTTTGTTACCAATTATCATGTAGTAGAGGGATTCCGTCAGGTAGCGATCCAGGATAATGATAAGAATTCGTTTCTGGCCAGGGTCGTTATGGTAAATTCCGTATTGGATATTGCTTTGCTGTCTGTGGAAGGGGATTTTTCTGCTCTTCCGGATATCCGGTTATCGGAGTTGAAAGAAGTCGCGATCGGACAGAAGATAAACGTGGCCGGCTATCCGTTTGGTATGCCGTTCACCGTGACTGAAGGTACGGTTTCTTCTCCCAGACAGCTGATTAACAACAGTTATTATATTCAGACAGATGCTGCGGTCAATCCGGGAAATAGCGGAGGTCCCATGTTCAATGAACGTGGGGAACTGATCGCCATTACCGCCAGTAAGATCACCGATGCGGATAATATGGGATTTGGTATCCCTGTGGATACACTGAAAAAGGTACTGGAGAATATAGAAAGTCTGGACCGCTCTGTTTTTAATGTGCAGTGTAATAGTTGCGATGAATTCATTTCCGAAGAAGATGAATATTGCCCTTGTTGCGGTGACAAACTGCCGGAAGAAATCTTTAAGGAGAGGGGACTGACTGATCTGGCTGTATTCTGCGAAGAAGCCATTGAAGCGATGGGAATCAATCCGGTATTGGCACGTGTGGGATATGAAGGCTGGAAATTCTATAAGGGAAGTTCGGAGATACGTATGTTTGTGTACGACCGTTCTTATTTGTTTGCCACCTCTCCGCTGAATATTCTGCCAAAAAAGAATCTGGAACCTGTGCTGACCTATTTACTTCAGACAGAGATTGCTCCTTATCGTTTCGGACTGGATGGAAATCAGATTTATCTTTCTTATCGTGTGCATATTTCTGATATATTCTCGGATTATTCGGAAGATGTTAAGACGAATCTGACCCATCTTGCTTTCAAGGCAGACGATCTGGATAATTATCTGGTGGATACTTTTGGCTGTGAGTTTTCCGAATATGCTAATAAAAACGCTATCTGACCAATAACTAAACTATTTGAATATCACTCCTTTCGCTGAATTATTGAGGCGGAAGGAGTGTCTTTTTTCCTCCCTGCCGGATACTCGCAAATCTATTTTTACGAAGAATAACGAACGTTATATAGGTTTCAAAAAGCTCAAAAAAGGTAAAATGATGTTGCGATTCTCTGTTATTACTTATACTTTTGGACGATTAACAACTAAAAAACACAATAAAGTTATGAAGAAATTGATTTTTTTATTTGCATTTTGCCTTACTGTGACTAACATTTTCGCTCAAACTGACCCTAGCCAATTGAAAAAAGAAGGAAGCGACGCTTTTAATGCCAAGAACTATCCCGTAGCTTATGCTAAATTCAGTGAGTATCTGAAACAAACGAATAACCAGGATTCTGCAATCGCTTATTACTGTGGTATGGCTGCAGATGAAGTGAAAAAGTATGCAGAAGCTGTGACTTTCTTTGATATTGCTATTCAAAAGAAATTCAATATAGGTAATGCTTATGCCCGTAAAGCGCTGGCACTGGATGCTATGAAGAAGACTGACGAGTATGTTGCTACCTTGGAAGAAGGTCTGAAAGTAGACCCGGACAATAAAACAATGATTAAGAACTATGGTCTCCACTACCTGAAAGCAGGTATTGCTGCGCAGAAAGCCGGAAAAGCTGAAGAAGCAGAAGAATGCTTTAAGAAAGTGATTCCTTTGGATCATAAAACATATAAAACCAATGCTTTGTATAGCCTGGGCGTTTTATGCTATAACGACGGTGCGAATATCCTGAAAAAGGCTGCTCCTCTGGCAAACTCTGATGCAGACAAATATGCTGCAGAAAAGGAAAAGGCGGATGGCAGATTTAAAGAAGCTATAGGTTACTTGGAAGAAGCTACCAAAGTTTCTCCGGAAGATACAAAGTCTAAAACTATGCTTTCTCAAGTGCAAGCAGCTATGAAGTAAACTACCAATTCCAGATAGAAAGGGTTGCCGGGGAACATTTTGGCAACCCTTTTTTATTGCTTTTTTTTTTGAATGATCTACTTTTTGCGTACTTTTGCTCTCCCAAAAAGAAAGACTTTATGCAATTATATACAAGAGAAGAAACGATTCGGAGAATGAACCATTTAGGGCAATCCTGCCGGCCTTTTATTTTTATCATTAATTATTTGCAGGATGCCTCTTATGTAGAAGAAGTTGCTTCTGTTGACCCTTCTGAAGTAGTATATAACCTGAATGGGTTTACCAACCAATCTTCATCGAAGGATGTGCTTTCTTGTTTTGAAGAACCTGTCCACTGGAATTCTTATCCCGAATCTTTCGATAGTTACCGTCGGTCATTTGATATTGTCCAACGGAATATATTTGCCGGAAACAGCTTTCTGACCAATCTGACATGCCGCACGCCGATAGAGACGAACCTTAGTCTGAAAGATATTTTCTTCCGTTCAAAAGCAATGTATAAATTGTGGGTCAGGGATCAGTTCACAGTTTTCTCTCCCGAGATATTTGTCAGAATCCAACAGGGAAAAATCAGTTCTTATCCGATGAAAGGTACTCTTGATGCATCATTGCCTTCGGCTGTCCGGCAACTGATGGATGATCCGAAAGAGGCAGCCGAACATGCTACTATCGTAGATTTGATCCGCAATGATTTAAGTATAGTGGCCGATCGGGTATCTGTGTCCCGATACAGGTATATTGATAAGTTGCAGACGAATCGCGGAACTATTCTTCAGACGAGTTCTGAAATACAGGGAACCTTGCCGGATAATTATCGGGAAAATCTGGGACACATTCTTTTCAAACTCTTGCCTGCCGGTTCTATCACCGGTGCTCCCAAGAAAAAGACGATGCAGATTATCAGTGAAGCCGAGACGTATGAGAGAGGATTCTATACGGGTGTGATGGGGTATTTCGACGGAAGTAGCCTTGATAGTGCCGTTATGATACGTTTTGTGGAGCAGGAAGGCGACAGAATGTATTTTAAGAGCGGAGGCGGAATAACCTGCCGTAGTGAAGTGGAAAGTGAATATCATGAAATGAAACAAAAAGTATATGTGCCAATTTATTGAAACGATTCGCATAGAAGACGGACAGGTTTATAATCTGTCGTATCACACAGCGCGCATGAACCGGACTCGTGCCGCCTTTTGGAAAGAAGCGGCTCCCATTGATTTGTCCGGCTTTATATCTCCTCCGTCTCTGTCCGGTATCTGGAAGTGCCGGATTGTGTACGGTAAGGAAATCGAAGAGGTCGGATACACTCCTTATCAAATGAGAATGGTTTCTTCCTTGCGTCCGGTTGCTTCGGACACTATTGATTATAGTTACAAGAGTACCAATCGGGAAGAATTGAATGATCTGTTTGCCCGGAGAGGGAAGGCAGACGATATTCTGATAGTGAAAGACGGATATCTGACTGATACCTCCATTGCCAACATAGCGCTGTATGACGGACATACATGGTATACTCCGGCTCATCCCTTGCTTCAGGGGACGAAGCGTGCGGAACTGTTGGATAATCGGTTCATAGTGGAGAAAGATATCCGGCAGGCGCAATTGGGCGATTACTCCCATATCATGTTGTTCAATGCGATGATAGACTGGAAACGGCTCATCATACCTGTCAATGAAAAATATTTTATTCTATAACTAAAATTAACGGAAATATATACAGAACCGTTGAACAAAGCCTCTTTTTAATCTGTTATATTTATGTGTTTTTCATAGTATTAGATAAAGATTAATTAAAAGAGATTGTACTTCACTTGTGAAAGCTTAGAGTACATCAGAAGCAGAAGAGTCTGTTTTTTTGATAAATGTGTTAGAGCATCGGTTTTACCAGGCCGATGCTTTTTTTATGTCCTTTTGTTGCGTTTTGTAGTTTATATGAAATAAAATTTGTACGTTTGTAGGGTAATAATAGAAAATGATGAAGATGAACATACCCGTTATCTTTCAGTTTTTAAAAGATCTTTCTGCGAATAATAATCGTGAGTGGTTCAATGAGCATCGGTCAGAATATGAAGTAGCCCGTGCCGAGTTTGATAACTTTCTGGCAACAGTAATCGCCCGCATTTCTTTGTTCGATGAAACAATCCGGGGAATCCAGCCCAAAGATTGTACCTATCGTATTTATCGGGATACCCGCTTCTCTGCGGATAAGACACCCTATAAGATACATTTTGGCGGTTATATCAATGCCAAAGGCAAGAAGTCCGATCATTGCGGATACTATGTGCATCTGCAGCCTGACGGAAGTATGCTTGCCGGAGGAAGCTTGTGTTTGCCTCCCAATGTACTGAAAGCTGTCCGCCAAGCCATTTATGACAATGTGGAAGAGTATATCTCCATTGTAGAAGACCCCGAATTCAAAAAATATTTTCCTGTAGTGGGAGAGGACTTCATGAAAACAGCTCCCAAGGGATTCCCGAAAGATTTTAAATATATTGATTATCTGAAGTGCAGACAGTTTGTCTGTTCTTATCTTGTTCCCGATGATTTTTTCACTCGGGCAGACACGATGGAGCAGATAGAGAAAGCATTCCGACAGTTCAAGAGATTTGCCGATTTCATCAATTACACAATTGATGATTTTGAATAAAATAATACCTAAAAATAATACCTAAAAATATAAACTTAAAAATTAAACTCATATGGTAGTAGATACTTTAGAAAATCTGGAAAAATACGCGTCTTTGAATCCTTTGTTTGCACAAGCTATTGAGTTCTTGAAATCTCATGACCTCCAAGCCATGGAAATAGGCAAGACTGAACTGAAAGGAAAAGATCTGCTAGTGAATATCGCACAGACAAAGCCTAAGACTAAGGAAGAGGCGAAATTGGAAACGCATAATGAATTTATTGATATTCAGATCCCATTGTCGGGAACAGAAGTGATGGGGTATACTGCTGCCAAAGATTGTGTGCCTGCCGACACTCCTTATAATGTCGAAAAAGATATTACTTTCTTTGAAGGACTGGCAGAGACATACGTAGCCGTGAAACCGGGAATGTTTGCCATCTTCTTTCCGCAAGACGGACATGCTCCCGGCATTACTCCTGATGGAGTGAAGAAAGTGATCGTAAAAGTAAAAGCATAAACCTAATTCAATTCTGATATGAAAGAGACACTCAACATTATCAAAAACGATCCCTGGCTGGAACCTTTCGCAGATGCCATTACCGGTCGTCACCAGTATGCACTGAACAAGGAAGCCGAGCTGACCAATAAAGGAAAACAAACTCTTTCGGACTTTGCATCAGGCTATCTTTATTTTGGTCTGCACCGTACTCCCAAAGGATGGACGTTCCGCGAATGGGCACCGAATGCTACTCATATTTATATGGTAGGTACATTCAACAACTGGGAAGAGAAAGCTGCTTATAAGCTGAAAAAACTGAAAAACGGTAATTGGGAGATCAATCTTCCTGCAGATGCCATTCAGCACGGAGACTTATATAAGTTGAATGTGTATTGGGATGGCGGACAAGGTGAACGCATTCCTGCATGGGCTACACGTGTGGTGCAGGACGAGCAGACCAAGATATTCAGCGCACAAGTCTGGGCACCGGAAAAGCCATATAAATTCAAGAAAAAGACATTTAAGCCTACTACGAATCCTTTGTTGATCTATGAATGTCATATTGGAATGGCACAACAGGAGGAAAAAGTAGGCACATACAATGAATTCCGCGAAAAAACACTTCCACGCATAGCACAGGAAGGCTATAACTGTATTCAGATTATGGCCATTCAGGAGCATCCTTATTATGGTAGTTTTGGCTATCATGTATCCAGTTTCTTTGCTGCTTCCTCCCGCTTTGGTACGCCTGACGAACTGAAAGCGCTGATTGATGCTGCTCATGAGATGGGGATTGCCGTTATTATGGATATTGTCCATTCTCATGCGGTGAAAAACGAAGTGGAAGGTTTGGGCAACTTTGCCGGTGATCCGAACCAGTATTTCTATCCGGCTCCTCGGCGTGAGCATCCGGCATGGGATTCACTATGCTTTGATTATGGTAAAAATGAAGTGATCCATTTCTTATTGTCCAACTGTAAATACTGGCTGGAAGAATATAAGTTTGACGGATTCCGTTTTGACGGTGTGGCCTCTATGTTGTATTATAGCCACGGGTTGGGAGAAGCATTCTGTAATTATGGAGATTACTTCAATGGTCATCAGGACGGCAATGCCATTTGCTACCTGACATTGGCGAATGAGTTGATTCATCAGGTCAATCCGAAGGCTATCTCTATTGCTGAAGAAGTTTCCGGTATGCCGGGACTTGCGGCCAAAGTAGAAGATGGCGGTTACGGATTTGATTACCGTATGGCTATGAACATCCCTGATTACTGGATCAAGACTATCAAGGAAAAGATTGACGAGGACTGGAAGCCTTCCAGTATGTTCTGGGAAGTAACCAACCGTCGACAGGATGAAAAGACGATCTCTTATGCGGAAAGTCATGATCAGGCATTGGTAGGAGACAAGACTATTATTTTCCGTCTGATTGATGCAGATATGTATTGGCATATGCAGAAAGGCGATGAGAATTATGTAGTCAATCGCGGAATCGCTTTACATAAGATGATCCGCTTGCTGACATCTTCGACGATCAATGGCGGTTATCTGAACTTTATGGGTAATGAGTTCGGGCATCCCGAATGGATCGATTTTCCCCGGGAAGGAAATAATTGGAGCTACGAACATGCCCGCCGGCTGTGGAGTCTGGTAGACGACAAGGATTTGCGTTTCCGTTTTCTGAACGAATTCGATAAAGCGATGATTTCTTTAGCAAAGAAAGACGGCTTTTTTAAACCTATCCCACTGCCTGTCGTAAGAGATAATGAGAGACAGATATTGGTTTTCCGGAGAGGCGCTTATCTGTTTGTTTTTAATTTTAATCCCCAAAGTTCATTCTCCGACTATCGGTTCGAGGTGGAAGCGGGAAAATATTTGCCGGTATTGGATACCGACAATCAGTTGTTCTCCGGTTTTAACCGGATCGACGACGGGCTGGAACATTTTACCCTTTACCGGGAAGGACGAAACTGGTTGAGTCTCTATATTCCTTCCCGTACGGCTGTTGTCCTGCAATTGCAGGAGGAAAACTTTAAAATGAAAAAATAAAATAGATATAAAGACGTTATTATGGCTTATTTGAAATTTAATAAGGATGAATTGGTGAATCTGGAATATTCACTGAAGCGGGAAGTGTTGGCGACAAACCGGGCAGGAGGATATATGTCTTCTACTATTATCGGATGTAATACCCGGAAGTACCACGGATTACTGATATTGCCTATAGAAGAATTCGATGGGGAGAATCATGTGTTGCTGTCGAACCTGGACGAGACGGTCATCCAGCATGGACGTGAGTTTAATTTGGGTATCCATAAGTATCCGGGTAATTATGAACCCCGGGGACATAAATATATTGTCGATTTCGAGTACGAACCGGTATTTACCCTGACTTACCGGGTGGGAGGCGTACAGCTCAAAAAAGAGATTATTCTGGTACACAACGAACCTCAGGTCCTGATCCGTTATACTTTGCTGGATGCCCATTCCGATACGACGTTGAGATTGAAACCGTTCCTGGCTTACCGGAATATCCATTGCTTGTCGAAAGCGAATATGATGGTCAATACCAAATATCAGGAAGTTGAAAACGGGATCCGTTCCAAATTGTATAATGGTTTTCCATACCTGAATATGCAAATCAGCAAGAAGAACGAGTTTATCGCTACTCCCGACTGGTATTATAACATCGAATACATAGAAGAACAAAACCGGGGATATGATTTCAGGGAAGATTTGTTCGTACCGGGGTATTTCGAATTTCCGATAAAGAAAGGGGAAAGTGTGATTTTTTCTGCTTCTGTCGATGCGGTGTCTACCGGACGGTTGAAAACCAAATTCCAGAAATTGGTGGATAACAGGGCTCCCCGTAATAGCTTTGTGAGTTGTCTGAAATATTCGGCTTCCCAGTTTATCGTGAGAAGAGGAAAAGAAACCGAGATCATGGCAGGATACCCCTGGTTCGGAAGATGGGGAAGGGATACCTTTATTGCTTTGCCGGGAGTGACCCTGGCTGCGGCGAATGATGGCAGGACTTGTAAAGAAGTTCTCGACACGATGATCCGTCAGCTGAATAACGGTTTGTTCCCGAATATCGGTAAAGATAAAAATGCTTCCTACAATTCGGTCGATGCTCCGATGTGGTTTTTTAAAGCCGTTCAGGAGTATGGAGAAGCCGTTCAGGACGATGCTGCTGTCTGGAAGAGCTACGGGGCGAAGATGAAGGCCGTTTTGAAAGCTTACCGGGATGGAATCAACGAATATGTGAAGATGGTGGATAACGGTCTGATCTGGGCCGACGAACCGGGAAAAGCACTGACCTGGATGGATGCCATTGTCAATGGCGTACCGGTTACTCCACGCGGAGGCTATCAGGGGGAAATCAATGCTCTTTGGTATAATGCGTTGTGCTTCTATACGGAGTTTGCTACACCCTGAAACTGGCCGGGCAGGCCGGAGATAATAAGTTCGTGAAAGAGTGGAAAGATATGCCTGACAAAGTAAAAGAAAGCTTCCTGAAAGTATTCTGGAATGAAGAAAAAGGCTATTTGGCCGATTTTGTCAATGGAGGCGGACAGAATGTTTTTGTACGTCCGAACCAAGTCATCGCCTGTTCGCTCGAATATAGTCCGTTGTCGGACGAGATGAAACATGGCGTGCTCGATGTCGTGAAGAACGAATTACTGACACCGAAAGGCTTACGGACACTGGCACCTAAGAATCCGGCCTATGAAGGCACCTACGAAGGAGATCAGGCAACCCGGGACAGAGCTTACCATCAGGGAACGGTTTGGCCTTGGCTGCTCGGACCTTATATCGAAGCTAATTTCCGGCTTTATGGGAAAAAATTTGCGAAAACAGCCCGCGAATTATTGGCCAATTTCGAAGAAGATATGACTGTGTATGGGGTTTGTTCTATCGGGGAAATTTATGACGGAAATCCTCCTTATACTCCGAATGGGTGTATATCGCAAGCCTGGAGTGTGGGGGAGATTCTGAGAAGTATGGCTTTGCTGGAGAAGTTTTGTAAAGATGATAGATGACAGATGATAGATGGGGAAGAGGCAGACGAGAGGAATGAAGTGGAAAACTTCGGATAGGGAAACACGATAAGGGGAAGGAAGGTTTCGCACGATTGCAAAAAAAATTAATTATAATTATATGAAAACTAGAGTATTGATGTTTGGCTGGGAGTTTCCACCTCATATTGCCGGAGGATTGGGAACTGCATGTCTGGGATTGACCCGGGGATTGGCTAAACAAGGAGTTGAAGTGCTCTTCGTCATGCCGAAAGCGAGCGGTGATGAAGATCAGAGTGCTGCCAAAATTATTAACGCCAGTGATGTGGAGTCTTTGTACCAATACCATGATGTGGAGGAATATTGGAAAAATATCAATTTCCTGGAGGTAGGCTCTAATCTGATGCCGTATATGGATCCCGAGACATTTACCCGGGAAGTGAATAAGAGTGTTCTGGAAGGAAGCGAAGAAAATCGGATTGAATTTAAGAACAAATATCAATTTTCCGGTAAATACGGGGCTAATCTGATGGAAGAAGTGGCTCGTTATGCTCTGGTTGCTGCTACGATTGCAGGACAACAACAGTTCGATGTGATCCATGCTCACGACTGGTTGACCTATGCTGCGGGTATCGCTGCTAAAAGAGTGTCCGGTAAACCTCTGGTGGTACACGCGGCTTGGTATCCTTTCTCCGGCTTAAATACTTCCTCATTGCGAGCAGGCTCGAA
>ENA-ORTZ01001298-ORTZ01001298.1-human-gut-metagenome-genome-assembly--contig:-NODE-1298-length-15013-cov-22.084971_pt1 | contig 15013 bp, 9 predicted proteins | sample MGYA00242075_ERZ509199 | MGnify/ENA primary metagenome ERZ509199 (study PRJEB26280, sample SAMEA2338824) | human gut metagenome | biome: human gut; feature: human-associated habitat; material: faeces...
GTATCGGAAAGACCCGGAGGACAAAAACCACCTGCTGGTGGACGAGGAAACCGCCCCCATTGTCCGGCAAATCTTCCTTTGGGCGCTGGAAGGACACGGCCCCAACTTCATCCGGCGCAGGCTGGAAGAACAGAAGGTGCCTTGCCCTACATGGTGGAACCGGGAACGGGGCTTCCGCAATGTCCGCACCAAATGGGAGAAGAAAGACCCGGAAAACGGGCGGTATATGTGGGACTTCTCCGTGATAAAGGACATCCTGATGAATCCCGTTTATACTGGGGCGATAGCTTCCCAAAAGAAAGACTACCGCTTCAAAATCGGCACCATTGGCGAGAAGAAGCCGCAGGACTGGATTGTGGTGGAGGAACGGCACGAGCCGTTGATTGACAGCAAAAGTTTTGCCATCGTGCAGGACAAGCTGAAATCCCGCCAGCGCCCCCGGCAAGACGGGGAAACCAGCCTGTTTGCCGGGCTTATCAAGTGCGGCGAGTGCGGCAAGTCACTGACCATCCGCACCACCCACGCCAAGCACCCGCAGCAGATTTACGCCTGTAAGACCTATGGTGCGTTCGGCAAGAACCATTGCACCCAGCACCGGGTGGAATACGATACCCTTTACCACCTTGTCCTGAACAAAATCCGGGAGTGCGCCAAGGCTGCCCTGACCGATGGGGAAGCCATTGCCGGGAAACTGACCAACACCTGTGAAGCCGAGCAGAAAGGCCAGCGGGAAGCGTTGGAGCGTTCCCTGACAAAAGACGAGGAACGGATTGAGGTACTGGAAAAGATGGTGCTGCGGCTCTATGAGGATATGGTTGCCGGGCGGATCAGCGAAGCCAACTTCAATCTCATGCTGGACAAGACGCAGAAGGAACAGGCCGAACTGAAAGAACGGGTTGCACAGGGGCGCAAGAAGCTGGCTGATGAAATGCGGCTGGCGATGGACGCCAAACAATGGGTGGACGCCATTCAGGAATATGCCGACATCACGGAGTTGGACGCCGCCACCTTAAACCGCCTGATTAAAGAAATCGTTGTCCATGAACACATCGACAGCGATAAGACACGACACATTTCTATCGAAATTCACTTCAATCTCAAACCCATCCCGGAGGTGGAACAGGTCAAGGGCTGACCTGTCCCCTCCGGGGCGGTTCTAAAACAATTCCATATATTTTTTGACACGCCGCCGCCTGCCATCGAGCAAGGTTTTACTCCTATTTGGGGATAAAACAGCTCATGGCGGGCGGCGGCGTTGCGCTGATCGGCATGACCCTTGTACCCCTGCTTTCCGGGCTGTTCGGCTAAGAAGCACGGGTAAGAGCCTATGCAGAGCATACTTGACGCGATCACGGAATGGATAAAGGAAATCCTCATAGGAGCCATTAACGGGAACCTGTCAACTATGTTCGGGGACGTAAACGAGAAAGTCGGCACGATTGCCGCAGAGGTAGGGCAGACCCCGCAGGGCTGGAACGCGGGCATTTTCAGCATGATACGCACGTTATCAGAGAATGTCATAGTCCCCATTGCGGGGCTTGTCATTACCTACGTCCTATGCGTGGAGCTAATCAGCATGGTAACGGAAAAGAACAATATGCACGACGTTGACACTTTCATGTTTTTCAAGTGGTTTTTCAAGGCGTGGGTGGCGGTGTACCTTGTCACCCACACCTTTGATATTACTATGGCAGTCTTTGACGTTGCGCAGCACATCGTTTCCGGCGCGGCGGGGGTGATAAGCGGCAGCACAGAAATTGACGTTGCCGCCGCCCTTGCTTCCATGCAGGAGGGGCTTGACGCAATGGAAATCCCCGAACTTTTATTACTGGTTATGGAAACAAGCCTTGTGAGCCTTTGTATGAAAATCATGTCCGTACTGATAACCGTTGTCCTCTACGGCAGAATGATAGAAATTTACCTTTACTGTTCCGTGTCGCCTATCCCATTTGCAACAATGACAAATAAAGAGTGGGGGCAGATCGGCAACAACTACTTAAAAGCCCTGTTCGCTATCGGCTTTCAAGGCTTCCTCATTATGGTGTGCGTCGGCATTTACGCGGTGCTGGTGAACAACATAACAGTGGCAGACAACCTACACAGCGCGATATTCTCCCTTGCTGCTTATACGGTAATCCTCTGCTTTTCCCTGTTCAAATCCGGCGCACTTGCAAAGTCGATATTTTCAGCGCATTAGCGGCGTGTCAAGGGCAGGGTGGAGATTTTCAGAGCGAAGCGGCGAAAATACGACCCGACCTTGACGCGGGGAAAACCCATAAAATCGGGACAGGCAAAGGGCAAAAATTGACCTTTGCCTTGATTACCCTTTATGGGACTTGCAGGAAGCAGACAGAAAGGAGGGACAAGAAACCATTGAAAAGAAATACGGCATAATTTACGCCGATCCCCCGTGGAAGTATGCACAGAAGCGGCTTTCCGGCGCGGCAGAACACCACTACCCGACCATGAGCATAGAGGAACTTTGCGCGCTCCCCGTGGCTGGACTTGCGGCAGAGGACAGCGCACTTTTCTTGTGGGCGACATTCCCCCAGCTTCCCGAAGCCCTGCGGCTTATCAAGGCTTGGGGCTTTTCCTACAAGACCGCCGCCTTTGTATGGCTGAAACTCAATAAAAAGTCCTACACATGGTTTTACGGCTTGGGATTTTGGACGCGGGGAAATGCGGAACTCTGCCTGTTTGCTACACGGGGACACCCAAAGAGAAAATCGGCGGGTATTCATCAATTCATTATCTCCCCCATAGAGCAGCACAGCAAAAAGCCGGATATAACGCGGGAAAAAATCATTGCCCTTATGGGCGACATTCCCCGGATAGAGCTTTTCGCAAGGCAGGAAACGGCGGGCTGGGACACATGGGGGAATGAAACAAAGAACAGCATAGAGCTTTGACGGAAAGGAGGTTTTCGGTATGGCGTATGTACCCGTACCAAAGGATTTATCAAAGATAAAAACAAAAGTCGCTTTCAACCTCACGAAGCGGCAGATCGTTTGTTTCGCGGCAGCACTCATAATCGGCTTGCCGCTTTTTTTCTTGCTAAAGGACAGCGCGGGAACCAGCGCGGCGGCGTTCGTGATGATCGTCGTCATGCTCCCCTGCTTCCTCATGGCAATGTACGAGAAGCACGGACAGCCCCTTGAAGTCGTGGTGAGAAACATCATTCAGACAAAATTTGTCCGACCAAAGGAGCGACCCTATCAGACACAGAATTTATACGCTGTCTTGGAGAAGCAGCGGAAACTGGAAAAGGAGGTATCAGCGATTGTCAAAGGAAACAGCCAAAGGCGGCGCACCGGGAAAAAGCCCCGGAACTAAGGCGAAGCGGAAACTGACCCACAGCGAGAAGAAGCAGATCGCCGCCGCAATCAGACAGGCAAAGGGGGACGGAAAGGCGCACACCGCCCAGCAGACAATCCCCTACATCAACCTGTACCCGGACGGGATATGCCGGATAACGGAAAAGAAATACAGCAAGAGCATTGTCTACGAGGATATAAACTACCAGCTTGCACAGGCAGACGACAAGACCGCCATTTTTGAAAACTGGTGCGACTTCCTCAACTACTTTGACGCTTCCGTATCGGTGCAGCTCTCTTTCATCAATCAAGGGACTAAACGGGAGGAAGCGGAAAAGGCGATCAACATTCCGGCGCAGGAGGACGCTTTCAACTCTATCCGCACGGAATACGGGGATATGTTAAAAAGCCAGCTTTCCAAAGGGAACAACGGGCTTGTGAAGCACAAATATATCACGTTCAGTATCGAAGCGGACAACATGAGCGCGGCAAAATCCCGGCTTTCCCGTATCGAAACGGACATACTGAACAATTTCAAGGTGCTTGGGGTATCTGCCCGCCCGCAGACAGGTTATGAACGGTTACAGACCATGCACGGGGTATTCCACCCGGAGGGGGAGCCGTTCAATTTTGACTTCTCTTGGCTTGCCCCGTCCGGGCTTACCACAAAGGACTTTATCGCCCCGCCCTCATTCCGTTTTGGCGAGGGGCGGTATTTCCGCATGGGGCGCAAAATCGGCGCGGTATCATTTTTACAGATACTTGCGCCGGAGTTAAACGACCGCATTTTAGCGGATATGTTAGACCTTGAAACGGGCGTGATTGTCAATCTTCATATCCACAGTATCGACCAGACGGAAGCAATCAAGACGGTAAAGCGGAAAATCACCGACCTTGACAAAATGAAGATCGAGGAACAGAAGAAAGCAGTCCGCGCCGGGTACGACATGGATATAATACCGTCCGACCTTGCCACTTTTGGCGGCGAAGCGAAAAATCTCTTGCAGGATTTACAGAGCCGCAACGAGCGTATGTTTCTGCTCACTTTCCTTGTGGTGAACATGGCAGACACAAAAAGGAAGCTGGAAAATGACATTTTCGCGGCGGCGGGTATCGCACAGAAATATAACTGCGCCTTAACCCGACTTGACTACCAACAGGAAGCGGGGCTTATGTCAAGCGTCCCTATCGGTGAGAACCTTATCCCCATACAGCGGGGCTTGACGACTTCCAGCACGGCAATCTTTATCCCCTTTATCACGCAGGAGCTTTTTCAGAGGGGCGCAAGCCTTTATTATGGGCTGAACGCGCTTTCCAACAACATGATACTTTGCGACCGCAAGCAGCTTAAAAATCCCAATGGCTTAATCTTGGGAACGCCGGGAAGCGGAAAATCCTTTGCGGCGAAGCGGGAAATGACAAACGCTTTCCTCATTACGGACGACGACATTATTATCTGCGATCCCGAAGCCGAGTATTACCCCCTTGTGCAAAGATTACAGGGACAGGTGATAAGGCTTTCCCCCACCAGCCCGCACTACGTCAACCCTATGGATATAAACCTCAACTATTCCGAGGACGACAACCCGCTTGCGCTGAAAAGCGATTTTATCCTCTCCCTTTGTGAGCTGATCGTCGGCGGCAAGGAGGGCTTGCAGCCCGTGGATAAGACCGTCATTGACCGCGCTGTTAGGAACGTGTACCGTCCTTTCCTTGCAGCCCCCGACCCGGCAAAAATGCCGATTTTGGGCGACCTTTACGACGAGCTTTTGAAGCAGCCGGAGCCGGAAGCGGCGCGTATCGCGGCGGCATTGGAGCTTTATGTTTCCGGGAGCCTTAACGTCTTTAACCACAGGACAAATGTAGAGCTTTCTAACCGCCTTGTCTGCTTTGACATTAAACAGCTTGGAAAGCAGCTCAAAAAGTTAGGTATGCTGATTGTGCAGGATCAAGTGTGGAACCGCGTCACCGTGAACCGGGCGGCGAAGAAATCCACGCGGTATTTCATGGACGAATTTCACCTGTTACTGAAAGACGAGCAGACCGCCGCTTACAGCGTCGAAATCTGGAAGCGTTTCAGAAAATGGGGCGGCATACCCACCGCGATCACGCAGAACGTCAAAGACCTTTTGGCAAGCCGGGAAGTGGAAAATATCTTTGAGAACAGCGATTTTGTCCTCATGCTCAATCAGGCGGCGGGCGACCGGGCTATCCTTGCGAAGCAGCTCAACATCTCCCCGCAGCAAATGAGCTACGTCACCCACTCCGAAGCGGGCGAGGGGCTTTTATTTTATGGAAATGTCATTCTGCCCTTTGTAGACCGTTTCCCGAAAGATACCGAGCTGTACCGTGTTATGACGACAAAGCCGGAGGAAGTGGGCGGCGCGTAACCCGCAGATTATTTTATCAGCCTTGCGCCCTCTTGGGGCGCAGTTTGGAGGTGAACCACCATGAAGCAGTACAAAGCCCGCGACAAGATCACGCAGAAAATGAGCCGCGACGGGGCTATCGAGGTAAACGCGGCGACCGGGAAACAAAAGCGTATCAGCAAACGGGCGCGGGAAGCTGCCTTACTGAAAACGCCGGAGCAACAGGCAGCACAGGACGCACAGGCAGCGCAGCCCATACCGGGCAATCCCGCGCCGGACATATCCCCCAATGCGCCGCCCCTGCCCCATGCGCCGGGGACGGAAGCCGCACAGGACACGGGAACCGCCGAGCGCGTCTTAGAGCATATCGACGGGGCGCATACCCGCGCAGCCAGCAAAAAGGCAGCACGGAAAGCACAGGCAGAAGCAGAAAGCCGCGCCCGCACTTCCCGGCTGCAATTTACCGAGGAAGAACGGGCAACGCCGGAGCTTGAAAAGTATATCAAAAAATCCGACAAAGCCGCTGACAGGCTGGACGAAGCAAGGGCGAAAATCCCAAAGGAAAAGAAACTTGTAAGGGAACGCACCTTTGACGAAGCCACCGGGAAAGGCAAGACCCGCCTACGTTTCGAGGAACGGGAAAAGCCAATGAACGGCGGCAAGGCACATAAAAACCCGTTATCCCGCCCCGCGCAGGAAGCGGGTATTTTCGTCCATAACAAGGTACATTCCGTGGAAAAGGACAATTCCGGCGTGGAGGGTGCGCACAAATCCGAGGAAACCGCCGAAAAAGCCGCGAAGTACGGGGCGCGGAAAGTTAAGGAGGGCTACCGCAGCCACAAGCTCAAACCCTACCGGGCGGCGGCAAAGGCTGAAAAGGCGGCGCAGAAAGCAAACGCCAACTATCTCTACCAAAAGGCACTCCATGACAACCCGCAGATCGCCGCGTCAAATCCATTCTCCCGGTATATGCAGAAGCAGCGTATCAAAAAGCAGTATGCAAAGTCTGTCAAGGCACAGGGCGCAAAGTCTGTCAAGAACGCAGCGGAGAACACAAGAAAAGCCGCCAAAAAGACCGCCGAGGGAACCAAAAAGGCAATCGCATTTGTCGGGCGACACCCGGCGGGCGTATGTATCGCCATAGGTGCGCTGCTGCTTTTCATTATGATTTCTTCCGCGCTGTCCTCTTGTGGGGCTATGTTTTCCGGCATGATTAACGGCATTGTCGGGACTTCCTACACGTCGGAGGACGCGGATTTAGTCGCCGTGGAAAACAACTATGCGGCACTGGAAACGGACTTGCAGCGCAGGATTGACAATATCGAGCGCGACAACCCCGGTTATGACGAGTACCGCTATGACCTTGACAGTATCGGGCATAACCCCCATGAATTAGCGTCCTATCTGACCGCGCTTTTACAGACCTACACCCCGGCAACCGCACAGGCAGAAATACAGCGTATCTTTGAACTTCAATATACCCTCACTCTCACGGAGGAAGTGGAAATACGTTACCGCACAGAAACAAGCACAGACCCGGACACCGGGGAAACCACCACCGAGGAAGTCCCCTATGAGTATTTTATCCTCAATATCAAGCTGGAGAACAAGCCCATATCCGAGCTTGCGCCGGGACTGCTTACGCCGGAGCAGCTTGAAATGTTCCGGGTGTACTTGGAAACCAGCGGGAACAAGCCCCTCATTTTCGGCGGCGGCTCCCCGGACGGGAACCCGTCGGAGGATTTAAGCGGCGTACAGCTTGTAAACGGCACACGCCCCGGAAACACCGCCATTGTAGACCGGGCAAAGTCACAGGTAGGCAATGTAGGGGGACAGCCCTATTGGAGCTGGTACGGCTTCAACAGCCGCGTGGAATGGTGCGCCTGTTTCGTTTCGTGGTGCTACAATCAAGCCGGGAAAAGCGAGCCGCGCTTTGCAGCTTGCCAGTCGCAGGGCGTACCGTGGTTCCAGTCACGGGGGCAATGGGGCGCGAGGGGCTACGCGAATATCGCCCCCGGCGACGCGATCTTTTTTGACTGGGACGGTGACGGGAGCGCAGACCATGTAGGGCTTGTGATCGGCACGGACGGGCAGCGCGTTTACACCGTCGAGGGCAATTCCGGGGACGCTTGCAAGATCAAGAGCTATCCCCTTGACTATGGCTGCATTAAAGGCTATGGCTTGATGAACTGGAACTGAAAACATTTTTTGACTATGAAAGGAGTTTTACACTATGGCAGTAAACAAGATTGACCGTATCAACCGGGAAATTGAAAAGACCCGCGAGAAGATCACCGAGTATCAGAACAAACTGAAAGGGCTGGAAGCGCAGAAAACCGAAGCGGAGAATTTGCAGATCGTCCAGCTTGTGCGCTCCATGCGGCTTTCCCCCGCAGAGCTTACTTCCATGCTGTCCGGGGGCGCAATCCCCGGCATGACACCCGCGCCCGTTTATAGCGGCGCAGACAACGACGAACAGGAGGAAAACGAAGATGAAGAATAAAAAGATTTTTAATGCCCTGCTGAGCTTATGCGCCGCCCTTATCCTCATGGGCGGCTTTTCCGTCACCGCCTACGCGCAGACCCCGGAGGGGCAGGACGACGCGACCGACGACAGCGGCGTTGTCTATGAGGAACCCGAAAAGGAAGAACCCCTCACCCCGGACGGGAACGCGACACTTGTAGACGATTTCGGCGGTAATAAGCAGCTTATCACCGTGACGACCAAAAACGGCAATTATTTTTATATCCTCATTGACCGGGACGACGAGGGAGAAAATACCGTGCATTTCCTTAATCAAGTGGACGAAGCCGACCTTATGGCTCTGATTGAGGACGGGGAAACGAAAACGGAGCCGCCCGCAGTCTGCAACTGTACGGAGAAATGCGAAGCGGGCGCGGTCAATACCCTCTGCCCGGTATGCAGCACCAACATGACCGCTTGCAGCGGCAAGGCAGCGGAGCCGGAAACGGAGGAACCCACGGAAAAGCCGGAGAAGAAAACAGGCACGGGCGGGCTGCTGCTCTTTCTGATCGTCGCCATTGCCGGGGGCGGCGGCGCGTTCTATTACTTTAAGGTTATGAAGCCGAAGCAGGACGTAAAGGGCGGCACTGACCTTGACGATTTCGATTTTGACGATTACGACGAGGACGAGCCGGAACCCGACGACGAAGCCGGGGACGACGGAGGAACGGAGGACGACGAGGAATGACCCTGTTCACCGACAACCCCTTAGAAAGAATGATGATACAGAAACCGGGCGACGGGCGGCGTGGAAAATCGCCGCCCGCTTCCATTCCCCCGCGCTGCAAGGACTGTCTCTACAACCGGGAGCCGCCCTGCGTGGGGTACTGTATCAAGAAGCTGACAGAGAAGAAAACCACAGGAAAATGAAAGGAGGATTTTTCAGTGCAGTTAGTGATTGCAGAAAAGCCCAGCGTCGCGGGAAGTATCGCCGCCGCGCTTGGCGTGAAAGAAAAGAAAGACGGATATATCGAGGGCGGGGGCTACCTCATTTCTTGGTGTGTCGGTCATTTGGTGGAGCTTGCGGACGCTGCCGCCTACGGGGAGCAGTATAAAAAATGGAGCTATGAGAGCTTACCCATTCTGCCGGAGGAATGGCAGTACACCGTCGCCGCCGATAAAGGGAAGCAGTTCAAGACCCTAAAGGAGCTTATGCACCGCGCCGACGTTTCCGAAGTCGTGAACGCTTGCGACGCTGGACGCGAGGGGGAATTGATCTTCCGCTTTGTGTACGACGTGGCACAGTGTAACAAGCCCATGCGCCGCTTGTGGATTTCCTCAATGGAGGATAAGGCGATCAAGTCGGGCTTTGCCGACCTCAAAGACGGGCGGGACTATGACGCGCTCTATGCTTCCGCATTATGCCGCGCAAAAGCCGACTGGATCATCGGTATCAATGCGACGCGCCTTTTCTCCTGCCTGTATAACAAGACCTTGAACGTGGGGCGGGTGCAGACCCCCACGCTGAAAATGCTGGTAGACCGGGGTGAAGCGATCTCCCATTTCAAGAAAGAAAAATACTACCATGTGCGCCTTGACTTATCCGACGCGGAAGCCGCCAGCGAAAGGATTTCGGATAAGACGGAAGCCGATACACTGAAAGCGGCTTGTGAAGCGGAAACGGCGGTATGTGTTTCCCTCACCAGAGAGAAAAAGACCGCCGCCCCGCCGAAGCTCTTTGACCTCACTTCCTTACAGCGGGAAGCCAATAAAATCTACGGCTACACGGCGAAGCAGACCCTTGACCTTGCGCAGACCTTGTATGAAAAACGGCTGCTTACCTATCCCCGGACAGACAGCGCATTTCTGACGGACGACATGGGGGACACGGCGGCAAAGACCGTTTCCATGCTTTCCGGGAAGCTCCCCTTTATGGAGGGCGCGGAGTTTGCCCCGGACGTTTCCCGGACGCTTGACAGCAGACAGGTTAGCGACCACCACGCCATTATCCCCACTATGGAGCTTGCAAAGACGGATATATCAACGCTGCCGGAAAGTGAAAGGAATATCCTCACCCTTGCCGGGGCGCGCCTTATTTTCGCAGCCGCCGCGCCGCATATCTTTGAAGCGGTCACGGCGGTTTTCTCATGCGCCGGTACGGAGTTTACGGCGCGGGGAAAGACGGTGCTTGCGGGTGGCTGGAAAGACCTTGAACGCCGCTACCGAGCGACGCTGAAAAGCAAGCCGGACGAGGAAACAGAAGCAGAAAACACCTTGCCGGAGCTTTCCGAGGGGCAGACCTTTGAATGTCCCACGGCAAAGGTGACGGAGCATTTCACAACGCCGCCGAAGCCCCACAACGAAGCAACCCTTTTGTCGGCAATGGAACGCGCTGGGAACGGGGACACCGACCCGGACGCGGAACGCCGGGGGCTTGGCACACCCGCCACCCGCGCCGCTGTCATTGAAAAGCTGGTGAAGTCCGGCTTTGCGGAGCGCAAGGGAAAACAGCTTATCCCCACACAGAACGGAGCCGCCCTTGTGTCTGTCCTGCCGGATATGCTCACTTCCCCGCAGCTTACCGCCGAATGGGAAAACAATCTGACGCAGATCGCAAAGGGAGCCGCCGAAGCCGGGGAGTTCATGCAGCGCATTGAAGCTATGGCGCGGGAGCTGGTAACGGAGAACACCGCCGCCGACAAGGACAAGGCAGCTTTCACAGGCGGGGAGGAAAAGCCCTCTATCGGGAAATGTCCCCGGTGCGGTAGTCCCGTCCATGAGGGCAAAAAGAATTACTACTGCTCTGACCGGGATTGCGCCTTTACCATGTGGAAAAACGACCGTTTCTTTGAGGAAAGGAAAGTCACGTTTTCCCCGAAGATTGCCGCCGCGCTGCTCAAATCCGGCAGGGCGAACGTCAAGGGCTTGTATTCCCCAAAAACAGGCAAAACCTACGACGGAACCGTTGTTTTGGCTGATACGGGCGGGAAGTACGTCAACTACAAGATAGAGATACCGAAGAAAAAATAAGTTCCGTAGCAAGCATAGGAAAAGAGTACCCTTTTCCGTAAATCCCCTTTCGCCGCTGACGCGCCGGACGGGGATTTTGCTTGTTGGGAAGTTTCCCAAACCCTCTTGAAAAAGCATAAATATCTTGGCAGAAAGCGCGGGCGCGGTGTAGGACGGACAGGGAGCCGGAACGCCGCGCCGCTTTTTTTCTGCCCCAGCGGAAAGGAGGAATGAAGCTATGGCAGGTTTACGGGACGCGGTAAGGGACTATCAAGACGAGCTGCGGGCGGGGATTGCGTGGGTGGCGTTTTGGCGGGAGGGGCGTTCATGGCACAGCGATTACATCTACCTTGAAATGGACGACACCCTCACCCCGGAGGACAGGGGACGCTTGCGGGAGATACAGGAAAAAGACCCCGCCGCTGTTATCCTAAACGGCTACTATTGCGGCTACTTGGGCGAGGACATGAACCTTGCGGAGCTGACCGCCGGGGTGCGCCGCCACTATGAAAACAGCATGAATGACATTGCTGACTTTATCGAAACACACGACGACACCTTACCCCCGGAGCTTTTGGAGGAAGCGAGAGCCGCCGCCCGCGACGCAGGGCTTCCCTTTTCAGAAAAGCCTTACCGGGACGGGGATTTTGACCCCTATGTATTTGACGGGAGCATGAGCGTTGAAGATCACGACCTTATGCACCGCATGATGAACGAAGAAAGGAGCAAGCGAATGAGCGAAACATTTTCAATCTTGATCGACAGCCGCAGCCGCTTTGAAACCGGGCAACCGGGCGGCGAATGGCTATCCATGCCGACCACTACGGAGCAGCTTCACGCCGCCATGAGAAGCGTCGGCATTTCTGCGGAGAACCCGCAGGACTTTTTTATCAACGGCTTTGCCAATACAGAAAGCTATCCCTTTGACGTGCCGCTTTCCGTGGTACAGGGCAGCACCGTTGACGAGCTGAATTATTTAGGGAAGCTCTTAGAAATGCAGGGCGACGAGGACAGGGACAAATTCGCGGCGGCGGTGACGTTTAAGGAACACGCCGGGAGCGTGAAAGACCTTATCAACCTTGCGCAGAACCTTGACTGCTACTGGATATACCCCACCGTCCGAACCGAAGCCGACTACGGCTATTACCTCATTGACGAGCTGGACGAATTGGAGCTGCCCGAAGAAGCAAAGAAGTATTTCAAGTACGAGGAATACGGGCGGGACGCGGTACAGAAAGACCGGGGACAGTTCACCGAGCAGGGCTATATCTACAACAACGGCAACACCTTTTCACAGTGGTACAACGGGCGTGAGAACGACATACCGAAAGAATACAGGGTAATGGGCTTCCCGGAGCCGGAACACCCCGCCCCGGATAAGCTGGAAAAGGACGAAGCCGCGCCGGAGCAGGAAGCAGCCCAGCCACAGCAGGAAACGCCGCCCCAGCCGCGCCCGGTGAACCCGATCATTCTCACCGCCGACAAGCCCGCTGAAAAGATCAAGGAGATCACAGACCGCTTGGAGCAGGGAATTACAGAATTGTTTGACAGTGAACGCTACAAGGAATATCTGCAAGTCATGTCAAAGTTCCACAATTACAGCTTCAACAATACGCTGCTGATCGCCATGCAGAAGCCCGACGCTTCCCTTATCGCCGGATTTAACGCTTGGAAAAATAACTTTGGTAGAAACGTCATGCGCGGGGAAAAGGGAATACGCATACTTGCCCCGTCGCCGTACAAAATCCGGCAGGAGGTAGAGAAGAAAGACCCGCAGACGGGAAAGACGGTAATCGGAAGCGACGGGAAACCCGTCACCGAAACAAAGGAAATCCAAATCCCCGCCTATAAAGTTGTCGCCGTTTTCGACGTGTCGCAGACCGAGGGGCGGGAGCTTCCCAGCATTTCCGCAAACAAGCTGACCGGGGACGTGGAACAGTACGAGGATTTTTTCGCCGCGCTGGAAAAGACCTCTCCCGTGCCTATGGGCTTTGAGAAGATCGAGGGGGCAGCACACGGCTACTACCACTTGGAGGAAAAGCGGATTGCCATAGACGAGGGCATGAGCCAGCTTCAGAACCTAAAGACCGCTATCCATGAGATCGCCCACGCGAAGCTGCACGACATTGACCTTAACGCCCCGGAGCAGCCGGACAGACCCGACCGCCGCACCCGTGAGGTACAGGCTGAAAGTATCGCATATACGGTATGCCAGCACTACGGGCTTGACACTTCCGACTATTCCTTTGGGTACGTCGCCGGGTGGAGCAGCGGGCGGGAGCTTGCGGAGCTGAAAACTTCCCTTGAAACAATCCGCGCCACCGCCGCCGAGATCATCAACAGCATTGACGGGCATTTTGCGGAGCTGCAAAAGGCGCGGGAAGCACAGAAAGCGCAGGAAGCAGAGAAAGAGCCGACACCCGACCACACGGCAGAGCCGACCGTCACAATCCTTTACAGCGAAAGCAGCCAGCTACGGGAGGGCGACGCATTCCCCCTCTCCCGTGCAAACGCCCTTATCGAAGCCATTGACGAAGCGAACCTTGCAAGCCCCGGATATGATAAAACGGAGTTCCGCATTGATTATGTGATGAACGGCATACCCGACCACTACGAGGGGCGGCAGGATTTAGGCGACGGGGAGGGCGCACTGATAGAGCATATCGAAAAGTACCATACCTACTATGCCAATGATCCGAATTGGGAAAACTTTCTTTTACAGCATGAGGGCAAGGAAGCACTGGAAGCCGACAAGGAACACCGGGCAATGCTCTTAAATGAGTTTATCCCCTATCTGAAACTGCATTGCAACTTATCCGAAATGGCGCGTATCGCCGGGGAAGCCCTGCAAAGCGGGGACAATCTGACACCCACCGAAACCGCTTACCATACCGCCATGCAAGCCTATGTTGCCGAGTGCCGGGGGCTTGTCAATCAAGGCGAATACAGCTTGCCGCCCGTCCCCCAGCTCAAAGATTTTGACGTGGAGCTTCAAGCATACAAAGAACACGTCAAGGAGGAAATCGCACAGGAAGCCGCCGCCGCAGGAATGACCGTGGAGGAATACGCCGCCAACGGGTACGAGCCTTACGCCGCCCCGGAGCCGGAAACAGCGCAGACCACCGAGCCGCAGGAGCCGGAGGAACCCGAAGCACAGGAAAAATCGCAGGAGCCGGAAAGCCACGTTTCTGAAAAAGCAGACGCGCCGGAACAGGCAGCGCAGACCGCCGACAAGCCCCTTACGGATATACAGAAAAAAGCGGTTGAGATCGCCGGAAAGTACGAAAATCTCCCCTTGCAGGATAAGATCGGGATTGTCGCACAGGCTTTCGGCGGCACGGAGGGAAAAATCGAAACTTCCCCCTGTACCGGGAAATGGCGCGGGACAAGCGACATATCTATCAAGTTTGACAATGGCGCGTCCCTCTTTATCGGCAACCACAGGACACCGCAAGCCAAAACCGCAAGGGTGCAGAATGAATGTGTCAATGCCGCGCTGGTACGGTATAACCCGGAGATCATAGCCGCAACAAAGGAAGCCGCCATTTCTGCACTTAGGGCGCGGGAAACAAAGGACAATGAGATTGCCGCACAAAAGGGATTGAAGCCCTACACCCTGCTCAATGTAGAATTTAACGACGGTACGGACGAGAAAAGCAGCGGACATATGGGCTGGTACTATGTGACACTTGCCGTTGGCGGTGAAATCCATTCCCACATAGAAACCGGGCTGAATTATGCCATATCAGACGGGAAAGTAAGTGAAATGCCTACACGGGAAAATTATTTTGCGGCGGGAGCCTTGAAAGAAACTGACGTTGACTATGTTTTCAACAACGTGGGATTTTCCTCAACCT
>ENA-ORTZ01001320-ORTZ01001320.1-human-gut-metagenome-genome-assembly--contig:-NODE-1320-length-14801-cov-5.022243_pt1 | contig 14801 bp, 10 predicted proteins | sample MGYA00242075_ERZ509199 | MGnify/ENA primary metagenome ERZ509199 (study PRJEB26280, sample SAMEA2338824) | human gut metagenome | biome: human gut; feature: human-associated habitat; material: faeces...
GATACTCGTCCTAATACACATTATGTGGTAACAGAATTTGGTAAGGTATGCCTTAAAGGTATGTCTACATGGGAAAGAGCAGAAGCATTAATTAATATTGCTCATCCAGATTTCAGAGATGAATTAATTAAAGAAGCAGAAAAGATGCATATTTGGAGAAGAAGTAACAAATAATAATCACAGCTTTGAATAAGATATCATATGTCGGGAAATTAGCTAAAAAGTAAAAATTTAAGGCAAGATATCAAGAAACCTCTCACACAAAAGATAAACAAACTGCAAGTTTGAGATGATTTTGTGTGGGAGGTTTTTTAATTTAATAAATATTTACAGCTAGAATGTTTTTCAAACACGCTCTAGAATATTTACAAGTAAATAATATTAAAAACAGTAGTGTAATAATTGTGGAAGTATCAATGTAATATTTATTTAGAATCTAATATGTTTATAAAGTTTATTCTGAATGTAATATTACTTTAAAACAAGATTATCAATATTTCTTATGATAATCGTTGATTTACCAGTTACATCTGTTTGAACTTCAAAGTTAGCCAGTTTGTTATAAGTTTCCATTGGAATAGATATTTCAATTCCGCTATCAGTTACCATGACCTGCTTTTCTAATTTCTTTACAGTACTTTCATTGGTGACAGTAAAGTTATCATATTGTAAGTCGTACTGTTCCATTTTTTCATCAAATTCTGATTTTTTCTGGACTTTTTCCGAAAAGTTTATTACCTATTTCTTCTATATCGAAAGATTTGTTATCAACGTATTCTTTTTGAAGAGCACTTTTTGTATCCATCTTTGTTTTTAAATCGGCACCATCGTATTTATTAGAAATATTATTAATAACACGAGTAAGAATATTTAACTTCTTTTTTGGAGGAATACTGGTACGGCAGACAAGAAAGTTTTCCGATAAATAATAAGCTTTCTCACCATTTATCTCATACTTTTTTTCCAAAAGCTTTATGTGATAATCGGATAAATTAATAACTACGGCCTCAGGTATTCTTGAAGTTGCAGAAGGAAGCAGAGAATGTGTTTTGATGATGTCTGTATTAATAACAGGATTATCAGGAGTCTCGGTGACTTCATGCGTATAGCTTTCCTTGTAATTCATTTTTAAAAGGGCAAGATAGATAATTCCTTCTGCCTGAAAGGTTACGAATAATAAATCGGCAGCGGGTATATCTAATCCCTCTCCCATGGCAATATAGAGTTTATTTGCAATGGCCTGACTGGTTTCAATGAAAGAAGTTTCATCTGATTCATCCCATGTTTCTAAGATGGAATAGATTGGAGAATATTCTGGGTCAAATTCACAGTTTTTGGTATCATCGCTGGAGACAATTTTATAAATATGGTTTCGAATAAAATCATGTAAATCTGGCCCTGGATCTAAGAGAGTATTAGAAAGAATACATTCTCCGCGATTGGTGTCTAAAATATGCAAAATAGCTTTTCTTATAACAATATCATCTTTTGCTATCATGAGGGGTATTGCGTTTTGGATTCTTCGCAATCGGCGGTCCCGAGGGCTTCCCGGTCGTATTCTTGGTATTATCGATGATCGTATATGGTATGGCCTTCGATTTCTTCAATGTGTCGGGTTCTCTTTTCATTGCCGATGAGGCTCCCGCTTCCATAAAAGCCAGTGCTCAGGGTATCTTCATGATGATGACGAATGGACTGGGCTCTATCGTGGGTGGTTACGGTGCTGGGTTGGTTATCGCTTATCATAGCGAGAATGGCGTGGTGACCGACTGGCCGGCATGTTGGACTATCTTTGCGGCTTATGCTTGTGTAATCGGTATTTTGTTTGCATTGACGTTCCACTATAAACATCAGGCCAAAGTCAAGGCAGAGAAAGTTTAATCTTTTAACGAGGTCTTATGCAGATATTTTATGCTCCCGATATTGAAAGTGTGCATGAGCTCCCTGAGGCGGAAAGCCAGCATTGTGTCAGAGTTTTGCGTATGGGCGAAGGTGATGAGATTGGAATTGTCGATGGGGGAGGAAATAAATATCTGGCCGAAATCGTTCTGGCGCATCCGAAGCGTTGTGGCATACGGATATTGAAAAAATCGAAAGTTCCCAATCCGTGGCGGGCACAAGTGCATGTAGCGATTGCGCCGACGAAGAATCTCGATAGAATGGAGTGGTTTGCCGAAAAAGTCACGGAGATAGGCATTGATTCGATTGCTTTGTTGAAATGCCGATTCTCTGAACGGAAAGAGTTAAAACTCGATCGTCTGAACAAAATTCTGATTTCGGCGATGAAGCAATCCTTAAAGGCTGTTTTGCCCCGATTGTCCGAAATGGAAGCCTTTTCGGACTTTGTCGCCCGTCCTTTCGATGGACAGAAATTCATTGCTCATTGCTATGCAGAGGGCGAGCGGAAAGAACTCTCCGAGGTATATAGCCCGGGAGAGAATGCTTTGATTTTGATAGGTCCTGAGGGTGATTTCAGCCCCGAAGAGGTAGAACAGGCTATTGCCTGTGGATTTCAGCCGGTGATGTTGGGGCAGAGCCGGTTGCGTACGGAAACGGCCGGAGTAGTTGCCTGCCATACGATACAAGTGTTGAATCAGTTAAAATCGAAATAATGAGACTCGAAAATCTTAAATATACCGATAGCGGTAATTTCTTTCTGTTGGCAGGTCCTTGTGTCATAGAAGGAGAGTACATGGCGATGGATATTGCGGAAAAGATCGTCGGGATAACAGAATCGTTGCAGATACCCTATATTTTCAAGGGCTCTTATCGCAAGGCCAACCGTTCTCGCCTTGATTCGTTTACGGGGATAGGCGATGAGAAGGCTTTGAGAATATTACGGAAAGTCGCCGATACATACAAAATACCTGTCGTTACCGATATTCATACGGCCGAGGAGGCTAAGATGGCTGCCGAGTATGTCGATGTGTTGCAAATTCCGGCATTTTTGTGTCGCCAGACCGATTTGTTGGTGGCTGCTGCAAAAACAGGGCGAGTGGTGAATATCAAGAAAGGTCAATTCCTGTCGCCCGAGGCCATGAAGTTTGCCGCTCAAAAGGTCGTGGATGCCGGGAATAACGATGTGATGATTACAGAACGGGGAACCTCTTTCGGTTATCAAGATCTGTTGGTCGATTATCGGGGCATTCCGATTATGCAGAAGTTCGGTTTCCCGGTTATTCTCGATGCTACCCATTCGTTGCAAAGGCCCAATCAAGATTCGGGCGTGACCGGAGGAATGCCGGAATTGATAGAGACTATCGCCCGGGCAGGTATCGCAGTGGGTGTCGATGGGTTGTTTATGGAGACTCACCCCGAACCGTGTAAAGCTAAATCGGACGGAGCCAATATGTTGCCGTTGGATCTTTTGGAAGGCTTGCTGACAAGGTTGGTGTGCATTCGGCAGGCTGTAATGTCTTTGGGTAGTAAAGATAAGTAACATATAAAAGCTGTTTGACAATGGTTTCTCGACTCAGGTGTTTTATAGGGGGTATCTTATTTTGTTTTTTCACGTCGTCGTTTGCTCTTCATGCAACGGAGAACGATGATTTGGTGAAAGCCATGATGGAGGTATATGCCGAGGAATTGGCTGCCAATCCACAGGATTACAGAACGTATTATAGCCGGGCTATGGCTTATTTCGGACAGGGGGATATGAAAAAGGCTTTGTCTGATATCGACAATGCGATTAAATATTTTCCTCGAAAAGAGAAGGACGATTTGGCACAGGCTTATTTGCTGAGAGCCAAGATTCTGTCGGAAAGGGGAGAGACCAAGTCTGCTTTGACCGATTTGAACAGTGCTTTACGATTAGTCCCTAACCATCGGTTGGCTCTGAAAGACCGGGGAGATCTGCTGTGCCGGTTGGGACAATACGATATGGCTAAAATCGACTATAACCATTTGTTGCGCATGGATACCCGCAGTCAAAGCGCATTTATGGGGTTGGCGCGAGTCGAGGCTCATACCGGTCAGCCTGTGAGAGCGAAAGATTTATTAGCTCAGGCTGTCAATCTCTCGCCCAAAGATCCGAAGATTTATTTGGAGCGCAGCGAGATTTATAAGGAGATGGACATGATGCCCGAAGCAGTCGATGATTTGGTCTATGCCGTCTCGCTCGATGACGGGCATTCGGGTGCGATACAAAAGCTGGTTGCTTATAGTAACGAGTCGTATAACGGCGTTATCGAAGGGTTGAATCGGAATATCGAACGTTCTCCCCGGCAGGGTATGCTTTATTATGTGCGTGCCACCATTTATAAAGACCATTATGATTATGCATCTTCTTTGCGTGATTGGAATACGATCGTGGAGGAGAACTTTTTCAATTTTCATACGGTCTATTATAATCGGGCCTTTTGTCTGTCGAGGTTGACCCGATTCGACGAAGCGAGAGCCAATATAAAAAGAGCGATAGAGAAAGATTCGCAGAATGCCGAATATTATCGATTGTTGTCTGAAATCGAGAGGGGAGATGGCAATCTTGCCGCTGCCGAACAAGCTGTTCGGCAAGCGGCGGTATATGACCCCTCGAATGTGGCGATTTGTCTGGAAAGGGGAATGATTGCCTATGACGAAGGCGACTTCGGGCAGGCGATAAGTTGTTATAACGAGGCTGTCGTCGCAGCTCCCGATGAACCGTATTCCTATTTGGCACGGGCTTATACGCAAGAATATGGTATAGAAAATCGTACAGCTGCTGAGGCGGATTACCGCAAAGTACTTAGCTTGGACGGTGCGTCTGTCGCTTATGGCGATAATTTGAAAGGAATCGCATTTGCGAGACTTCATCTGAAAAAACAGGCCGAGGAGTGGGAGCGTTCGCTTTTGGCTTCCGGGTCGGTTCGTAATATCGATTATTTTTATTTAGCCTGCATGTATGCCGGCTTTGATGTCGACAAGTCGATTTCCTATCTCGACAAGGCGTTGCAAAACGGATATGGCGATTATTATCGTATTCATGTCGATTGCTACTCTCCGGTATCGCTGTTACCCATCAGGCACTTGTCGCAGTACAGCGATTTGCTGTATAAATATCGTGCCTTGTTCGGTAAATAGTTGAAAGTCAGAGATGTTTTTTTCTTTTTATTTTATAGCTCTGATACCCTGTTTTTATGTTTGAATATTTTTTGTCCTCATGAGGATTTCAGTGTTCCTTTTATGATGAGGGGTGTCGATATGCTTACATTTTATCGGGATAGATATGTGGCGTATTTTTATGGGCTCGTAGTTTTTGCTGTTCGAGAAAACGGGCATATCCGGCTTTCAGGAAGTCGTCGATGTCGGCAGGCAATTCGTTTTCTTCCGATGGCAGATTGTCGTCAAGATCCATCATATCGAAGAGTTCCTTTGCGTGTTCGGATAGAGAGATAGAGGCTTCGGGGTGGATATCATCGGCAGTCGTCTCGTCGGCCGTATTTTTCCGTCCTTTCTTCCCGGCTTCTTTCTTCGAGGGTTTATTCTCGAATCGCTTGGCATATCGTTCGAGGGTGTTGATGTAGCCCATCAAAGTTTTTACTTCCGCAGCTTGTGTCAGTACGTCTAACGAGAGCAGCAGTTCGTAATAACGTAATAGGAGTTGATGTCTCAACACCTCTATTCTCAATCGTTGTTCTTTCAGAATCTGTTCTTGTGTTTCCATACGTCTGTTTTTTCAGGCAAATGTAGAACCGGTATGTCTGTTGTTTATGGCATGATCGAACTTTTTTAGAAAAAAGAGGGAGATATTTATATTTTTGGAGTTATCGGTTCTTTGCACTTTTCTTGCTGCGATGTAGAGGGGCTGCCGAAGGAACGGTAATTTTTGCGCAGAGATTGAAAAGGCTGTCATCGTTTTTGGGGTATAGGATTTTTTGATTGTAGAATTTAACCCCCTCGCCCTGCGGGCACTCCCCCTATATTCCCTTACGGAAACACAGAGGGAGAGGTTTAAAAGTGGTATTTCTTGTTTTGGCATAAGGATAGATTTTATACTTCTCGCTTTGCGGGTACTCTCCCTATCTTATCTGTGATGAGCAGAGGGGGAGGCTGAATTTTATCGAAAATCTATTCAGCTACTTTTTAACCACTCTCCGAAAAGATTGGAATGTGGTTGTAGATAAGAGATTCGTCGCTAAGATTCAAGCCTGCCCCACGAATTTTCTACTGAATCGAAATTTCTGGCAAAGCCCTCGGCAGCCGAGTCGAATGTATTAAAAAAGGCATTAACCCTTCGGTTAATGCCTTTTATAGAAAGAAGCAATTTGTTTTAGTGGAAATGAAATTATTTCTTTTTGTATTTTATTTTATTCGTAAGATTTTGCCTTCGCGCAATACTCCGTTTCGCTTAATCCCGTTGAGCTTGCACAGATGACTGATCGAGACACCGTATTTATTGGCTATCCTTGATAGTGAATCTCCTTTTCTAACTCGATAGGATACGTATTTCGCTCCGTTGTTACTGCCCTTGTATCTGCCGTATCCCAAGCTGCTGGCTAATTCTTTCGGATTGAAAGTATATTGGTCGGTATGAGGCACTTGATTTACAAAGTCGAAAATCTTATTGGGATTGATGTCCATTCCCAAATAGCGCGTTTCGAAGTGCAAATGAGGGCCCGTGGAGCGTCCCGTGTTACCTCCCAAAGCAATGGGTTCTCCCACTTTTACGATTTGATCGGGCTTAACCAAGAATTTGGAGAGATGGCCGTATATGGTTTCGAGGCCGTTGCTGTGACGAATGATTACGTAGTATCCATATCCTCTGCGTTCATATCGTGTTAATCTCACTTTCCCGGAGAAGGCCGCACGTACTGTATCTCCGATATGAAGCGACAAATCCACTCCTCTGTGCATGCGTCTGCGTCGCCAACCGTAGTTCGATGTAATATGACCAATGATGGGCATACAATATTCCGAGACGTCGATAGTAGCGGATTCGGGCAATTTGTCTATTGGGACTTTGTATGGGTTTACCCATGTTTGATCCCAATTTTCTCCATAAATATCAATACCGGGAAACTCCTCTTCCTCTTCTTCGAGCATTTCGAGTAGGGCGATGGAATCGACCAAGTTTATTTCTTTGTGTATGTTTTGTTGCCCTGCGATGAGGTCTTGGTGTTGTTTGGAGTGTAGGTGAGTGGAGAGATTCCTATTGTGCTGGGCATTTAAGTTACCTAGCGAGAATGCAAGCAGGAGAGGTAGAATGTAATGTTTTGTTTTTCCGAAATACATTTTATTTATCTAATTCTGGCATAAGCCGCGTCCTAAAATAAATAGTCGAAGTAGCCTTTTTATTAAGCCCACCAAAGAAAGATGCGTATATTTTTGCACACACTTTTCAAAGATAATGAATTTTGGAGGAATGTGTTCTGGTTGGTTAACAAAATTTAGGTATCCAGTAAGCCGATTTGTTTGTGCTTTTTCGTATAAAACATTGATTTATATGTCTTTATGTGTAAACATGTTTTACAACATAAAATAGTAAAAACTCTTTATTTAACTGATTAATCCCCAGTTTTTTTGTTTTTCGAAAATGCGGTTTAGTTCTTTTCGTACGATTTGGTTTTCGGGTCGTTCTAACAATTCATCGGAATCTAGCAGTTTACCTGCTTCATCGCGAGCTACTTGCAATATTTGTGCATCTTTTGCCAAGTTGGCGATTTGTAAATTGAATGCAATTCCACTTTGCTGAGTCCCTTCCATATCCCCCGGTCCCCTCATTTGCATGTCGGCTTCGGCAATGCGAAACCCGTCATTGGTTTCTGCCATGATTTCGAGCCTTTTTTGGGTGTCTTGGTTGATTTTATAAGATGTCATCAAGATACAATACGATTGTTCGGCGCCACGACCTACACGCCCTCTGAGCTGGTGTAGCTGAGCCAGACCGAAACGTTCGGCGTTTTCGATGATCATGACCGATGCATTGGGTACGTTCACCCCGACTTCTATGACCGTAGTCGCCACCATAATGCGGGCTTCTCCCGATACGAATTTTTGCATCTCGGTTTCCTTTTCGGCCGCTTTCATTTTTCCATGTACCATGCACACTTGATATTCGGGGAAAATTTCCCGAATGTGTTCATATCCTTCTTCTAAATTTTTCAAGTCGCTTTTCTCGCTTTCCTGTATGAGCGGATACACGATATAGGCTTGTCTCCCGATTTGTAGTTGCTTGCGCAAAGAAGCGTATAGCTGGGCTCTTTTGTTATCGTATTGAAGGAGTGTTTGTATGGGTTTGCGTCCGGGGGGCAGTTGGTCGATGACCGATACGTCGAGATCGCCATAAACGGTCATGGCCAAAGTCCGGGGAATGGGGGTGGCAGTCATGACCAAAATGTGTGGCGGAATTTTATTTTTTCTCCAAAGCCGAGCCCGTTGCTCTACCCCGAACCGATGTTGCTCATCGATGACGACAAAACCCAGATTCGCAAAATTTACCGAGTCTTCCAGAAGGGCATGGGTTCCTATCAGCAGGTTTATTTCTCCGGTGAGGAGCCCTTCTAAAATAGGAGCTCTTCGTTTTTTAGATACCGACCCCGTGAGTAGTTCAATACGTAGTCCTAACGGCTCTACCATCTTTTTCAGCCCTTCGTAATGCTGGGTGGCCAATATTTCGGTGGGAGCCATTAGACAGGCTTGGTAACCGTTGTCTACGGCGATGAGCATACTCATGAGCGCGACCAATGTTTTTCCACTGCCTACATCTCCCTGTAACAGTCTGTTCATTTGTCTGCCGCTGCCCATATCGGCTCGAATCTCTTTGATGACTCGTTTTTGAGCTTGGGTGAGTTCGAAGGGCAACACTTGATGATAAAAGTCGTTGAAATAATTCCCGATGTGGTCGAAACGGAATCCTCCCAATTTCAGGTTCCGTAACCGGGTATATCGTAGAATGTGTAATTGCAGGTAGAATAACTCTTCGAATTTGAGCCTGAATTCTGCCCGCCTCAGGTGGCCTATCGTCACCGGAAAGTGAATGTTGCGTAGGGCATCGGTCGAACTCATGAGTTGCATTCGCGAGATAATGGGAAGGGGCAATGTTTCGGGCAGTGGGTTTTGTATTCCGGAGAGAAGGGTATATACCATTTTCTGTATGGCTTTCGAGTTGAGGAAAGCATTTTTCATTTTTTCGGTCGTGGTATAGTACCCTTGTAGTCCGGTCGTGTTGTCTATGCGATCGTCTATCGGGTCGAGCTCGGGGTGGGCGATGTTGAATTTCCCGTTGAAAAGAGTGGGTTTCCCGAAAAGCGTATATTCCGTTCCCGGTTTGTAACGGTCTGTGATATAGCGTATTCCTTTGAACCAAACGAGCTCTATGACTCCCGAACCGTCGGAGAACAGAGCGGTGAGCCGCCGGCGTGCCCCTTCTCCGTGAGTGGTGTATGAAACGATTTTACCTCGTAACTGAATATAAGGCATCGAACCGTCGATTTCGTTTATTTTGTAGGTCTTGCTTCGGTCGATATATTTATACGGATAATAGTGCAGCAGGTCGAGATAGGTGAATATCTCTAATTCTTTGTTTAGGAGTTCGGCGCGTTTAGGGCCGACCCCGGGAAGGTATTTGATATTTAAACTGGCTAAATCTGTCATTCCTTCAATCCTATTTCGGCGATTGCCAAGTCGACCGGCAGAGTTATTTTCAAGTTTTCCCGATTCCCTTCGACCAATTCGGGAATGTATCCGGCAGCCTCGTACACCGAGGCATCGTCGGTGAAAGTGTCGTTATAAGGGAGCTTGTATGCCTTTTTTATTTCTTCGACCCGGAATGTCTGCGGAGTTTGTACCGCCACGAATGCCGTGCGGTTGACGGCCTTGCTGGATTTGTCGGGAAATATTTGTCTTAATGAATCGGTTAGAGGAAGAACGGGTATGGCTCCGCCTTTTTCTTCTGCGACATGAAAACAATTTTCTATTACGCGATGAGCCGTGAGCGGGCGTACCCCGTCGTGGATAGCGACAATCCCTTCGTCCGGGATAAGAGATAGTCCGTTAAGAACCGAATGAAAACGTGTTTCTCCCCCTTTGACAACGAGATGGGGAATTGTGATTCGGTGAATCGAGCATAGCCGTTTCCAATATTCTTGTTGGTTTTGAGGAAGTACGATTATTAAATCGATATTCGGATCGAATCGGTAGAAATTTTCTATCGTATGGGCTAATATCGGTTTGCCGGCTATTTCGATGAATTGTTTGGGAATGTCGTTTCCCATACGAGTTCCTTTTCCTCCGGCTACTATGATCGCATATCGTTTCATCGATGGCTTCTTTTCCTATGATTACAAAAATAGTACAAAGCGAGAGCAGAAACAAATTTATTCGGTTGTACCGAAGCGCAGCCTGTTTCCACCCGTAAGGCAAATATAGCGAAAGGAGAGTGCAAAGGCAAGCGGAAATCACATTTCCGATTTGACTATGTCGAACCGCCTCCTATATTCTACAAATATAAGGATTTATTTCTGTATGGAGAAATATTCTCTCTTGTGCGTACAGAGCGAAGGGCGGTTTCGAGGGGAATGAAGGGAAAAGGGGAAAGAAAAAGACAGGCGGAAGAACCAGAGTTCTTCCGCCTGTCGCTATGTGATTCAAGTCAATGTTATAGCCTTACTTTTGCGCGCTTCACACTGCCTGCTGTTTGGACTTCTACCACATAAATACCTTTCAGATCACCGGCATTTATAACGGCCGATTCACTTGCCGGGGTTTCGGTTATGCAGAGGCTTCCGCTCGTCGAGTATACTTTTATCGTTTCGATAACGGCATCGGCTACGACATGAATGTTTCCCGTGCGGTCGGTGAATATTTTCGTCGCATTTTCTGTCGTATGGTCTATTCCACTGATAATCGTTAATTCGAAATTCTGTTCGGTATCTTCGTTTACTGTCACGAGCACACCGTCCACACCTGTATAGTTATCTTTGCTAACCGTCATTTCATATTCTTTTCCCGGTTGCATTACGGAAATGTTGTAAGCTCCCGTTTCATCGGTAGTAGCGGTGTAAATGACTTCGCCCGATTGCATGGTTACCGTAGCACCCTCTATCGGGGCTTGGTTATCTTTCCGGGTTACAATGCCGTGTACGACCGGCGCTTCGGTTGCCAATCCCAGTTCCATCACCATGATTTCATTTTTTAAGCTGGGTGTGTAAGAACCATTGGTCCACATATCCATATAATCAGCAATATAACCATCTTTTTGGTATGTCTTCATCGATTGGGTCGATACCTCTTTGATGAAGAATTTAGCTCCTGATTTATATCTAGTGGAGTCTACCGAGATGATTAAACTGAGATTACCTCCTTCATAGGTAATAGGAATTTCGGGTCTCATTTCGAAATATAGAGGCGATTCTTTGCTTCCTCCCGCTTCGTATCGTAAGTTCGCTCCGATATGGCTTAATCCTGTTATGTCCGCTTCGCTCATTTTGTCGGTAGTGAGAGCCGTTTTTTCGGTATTGCCTATCCAGATATTTATTCGATATCCTTTTATGGCTGCATCTGTGGCGTAATAGGGGATATTTACCGTTTCAATCACGTCGCCAGCTTGTAATCCTACAAGATCTTCCGGGGTGTAGAGTATCTCATATAGATAGTTAGTGTAGTTAGGAGTTGACTTTTCTGTCGATAAATCGCCTATCATAACGGTAGAAATCAGGCTTTCCTCGGCAACAGATACCGTAATCGTGTCGGTCGAGGTCACTACATCGTCGAGTGTAAGCAGTGCATAGATCGATGCTTCGCCGGCGGCTCTCGGGGTCCACGAACAAGTGTAGCTTTTCATGTCGCCCAATATCATAGGTTCTACTGTGTAGTTGCCGATGTTTTCTTCGCCGTTCATCAAGGCAATCGAATAGCTTTCGGCCGTTTCTCCGGCTGTGCCCAAGCAAGCCACGTCGATGGTAAAGTTTTGAGTGTAGTTTACCATACCTTTGTTCTCTCCGGTAAATCCTTTAATGTCGATGCGGTGCTCTTGATAAACTACTTGTGGGCCGTAAACCAAGTCGATATAAGTTTTTTTGCTGGCGAATCCGATATAATAATCACCTTCGGTAAAGTCTTCGGGCATATAAGCCGCCATCTCAGCCCAGTCACTCCAATAATTGGCATAAATGGCGAAAGATTTTAACAGATTCCATGTCTTTCCGTCTGCGGAATACAGAATATCTGTGTTATATCCAGAAGATGAGGTCGCTCTTACAGAGAATGCAATAGAGTCTCCTGCCGAGAGATGGAGCAAGGGGGTGATGATCGTATCGACTGTGGATTCTGTATTGACAATGCTGGTTTCACCATGATGTTTAGTCGTCGTATTTCTTTCCCAAAGTCCTTGTTTCATATCCCAAAGGATTGGCGGGAAGGTTTCGCCTTCGAACGATTCTAATAAAGCCGTAGCCGATAGCATTGTACCGGAGGCGGTAAATTCCGTACTGCCTATACCGTCATGTTCTACCGTGATATTATCGTTATATATGCCCGGTTCGGCATTGAAAGTGATTTGGATCGTATCGGATTTGCTACTGGGTATAACCAATGGCAGTGCTGCATTTACCGAGAATGCTGACCCCGATGGCACTGTGATTTTCGATACGGTCAATGCTCCGTTGTTGCTGTTGTTTTTGATTACATAATCCAATGTCGTCGCTTTGTTTACCAATCCAAAGTTTATAGCCGATAAGGAGGCATCCCCTTTATTGGGCTTGATAGTTATATTATCGCCCGTTTTTACTTGGGTGAAATGTGTATTTTCGACGTTGTTTACTTTTACATTGAGCGATAGTTTACTTTTTTCGTCATTGCTGCTAATGAACAGATAACCCTTGATTGTAGTTCCTGCGCCTGCGGCTATTTCAGGCCCGGGGATAACATTGTCTTCGTATAAGGTTGTGTCTTCTCCGTTAATGATGTAAGTTTTGTAGGAGACGCCTTCGGCTACGGTATTGTTCTCGTTCACTAATTGGGTCGTGAAATTATAGCTGTCGGCTGAGACTGTTTGAGTCCCGATGTTCTTAACTGCAAATTGCAATGTGTTTTGAGTGGCTTTGTCGGGGCCTGCATATAATGTCATCCAACTACTTGGTCTATTGTTGGCTTCTTTAACCAACTGTATGCCTTTGGAAATTTCCTGCCGAGTGAATGCTATGAAGTTGTCTACATAGACATTGTTCAGTGTGAAGGCTATGCGTGATCCTTCGGGTACATCGTCGACATTGGCTGTTGTCCAAGATGACGAAGAGCCTGTTCCCGTATTTATTGCGGTCTGCGTACCGTCGGCTGTTACGATATATGCTTGAATAGCATCGGAAGAGCCTCCGGCTTTCTTGAAATCGAATGTTACTTTTCCCGATATGACAGGGGTAAATATCGTGTCGATGGTCGATTCATCTCCCCATGAGCCGATAGAACCGCTTAAACATTTTGATCCGTTTACACCTTTACTACTGTTGATGGAATAGGTAGTTTCATTTCCGTTTTTAACGACCACCCATTCGTCTGGAAGTTTGGATAGTTCGTCGAATGTTTCGTAGTAGGCTGTTGCCGGATAGGTCTCGGCCGATAGGGTAATCGTGTCTTTTCCTCCGTTAGAGTCGATGTATAATTTCCCGGTAAATGAATTTACTTCTGCCGACGAGAAGTTAACGGTAATTGTTTTTTGTTCGTTGAAAGCGATATCGGTTGTTGTCGGAGTAACGGAGAAAGGCGACGATTCGCCGTTTTCTACGGAAAGGGTAGCATTCAACGTGTTTATTCCCTCGTTGGAAAGTATAAATTCTTGTGATGCCGATTCTCCGGCTTTCACCATACCCAGATCGATATTTTTCGTTTCGTTGATTAATTTGGGTTGCTCCGATATCAATTCGATTTTGATATTGTCGATATAATTGGCGTTTCCATATTCTTGGATCGCTTCGAAGATAACGTAAAACTCTTGCCCGGCCATTTCGGACGGAATGTTGACCGACATTTCGTACATTCCGGTTTTAGTAATCTCAGTGCCTGCGTATCTTTTGGCGTGAAGAATGGGTTCACTTAGAGTCGTAACGGTTTGGTCTCCGTTGATAATTACTTTGTTGTCATCGTCGTAGTTGTAAATATCGCCTATGGAGTTGACGTATATTTTAAATCCCTCATTGGGCTGGCGCGTACCTGTATCTCGATTCATGAAGAATGAAATTTTAGCGGTTCGTCCAGAGGCAAAAGACAGTTTCGGGGTCACTAATATTGCCGTTGAGGTAGCTCTGGCATCATCGGCTTTTAATGAGTAGCCATCACATGCATTTGAACTTGATGTATTTACCGACCATTTGGTCGCAGTGCTTCCTGTCGCATATCCCGATTTTAGAGTCCAACCGCTCAATCCAAAATTTTCTTCGGAAGAGGAGATTTCGTTAAAATCTTCAAAAAATGGGGTGCTATCGGTGATTTCGATAGCTTGGGCGTAACTTACCGGCGACAGTCCCAGTAAACATATTACAATCCCAATCCAAGTGAAAGTGTAAGATTTTTTCATAATTAAAACAATTAGAAAAGAATTATATGAAATAATAATATTATATTTTTATTTTTTGCAAATATAGAAATGTTTTTGAAAAATTGATACTAAAATCTTCGTTTTTTTATCGAAATGTAGGGTTTCTGAATGGTTAAGCGATAAAATATATTTCTCCGTAACGTATTGGACAGAAAATAGTGCATGTCGTAAACGGAGTTACACATCGAGAGATAGGTTGTATGAGGCAGCGATAAACTGTGTGGATATAAAAACAAAAAAGAACTTTTTCTCAAAAGCTCTTTTTTATAGGTTTTCAATAGGTATTAATTTTTTT
>ENA-ORTZ01001326-ORTZ01001326.1-human-gut-metagenome-genome-assembly--contig:-NODE-1326-length-14722-cov-6.391287_pt1 | contig 14722 bp, 10 predicted proteins | sample MGYA00242075_ERZ509199 | MGnify/ENA primary metagenome ERZ509199 (study PRJEB26280, sample SAMEA2338824) | human gut metagenome | biome: human gut; feature: human-associated habitat; material: faeces...
CAAACGTACATTTACTCTCTTCTTAAATTCCCAACGATACCCGAAGCCATAATTAGGCAGAATGTGTTTCGGGGTGAACTCGGAAAGTCGTGGAAAAATCGTTCCCGCTCCTACCCATACAGTTACTCCATTCCGTTTCCAGACGTGTTGCCGGAGTTCTATTTGCGCGTCCATTGCTCCCTTGTCCCGATAGCGTCCTTCGTAATATCCGCGCATGGAGTAAGAACTTCCCAATGTTGCCATCAATCCCCAAGGGGTATCGCCATAGGTAAGCAATGTGTGGAATTGCCCTGCCAGCACTCCACCTTTCCATACCGGCTGATAATAACTGGTAGTCAGTTCTGTACTGCTAAACGCATATTTATTGCCGAGAAAAGCCGGACTGAACCGCTGGTCTATCCGCAAATAATAGCCATGATATGCATTTGTCAGGAAATCACGTGAATCGTAAAGGAGGGAAAGTCCCAGGCTGGTATTAGTGGTTCGCGCGGCCATTCCTTCCCATAGTTCCGGTTTCTCAAAGTTCCGTCCGTCGATATAATCGAATACGGCCATCGGGCCGATGTAGAAGTTCTTTGCCAGCCGAAACATAAAATCGACTTTCACCTGTGCCTGAAAACGTTTATAATCGCTTTCGTTATCAGAGTTCGCTCCATTGTCATATCCCCGTCCCCAATACAGACTGGGAAAAGAATAGAAATAGAGATTGTAATTCAAGCGGTATTTATCTTTTGGAAACAGATGATTTCCGCGGACTCCCAACAGATAGAAGCCGACAGTCGACACATCTCCGTAAAGAGAGACATTGGAGGGAGGAAGAAGCGTATCAATCCGATCGGTTCGATATAGTCCGGCTGCCACCAGTCCGAGTCCGAACTTGGTGTCACTGGAATAATGTGGGCCGCCTATCACACTGAAATCAAACTTTTTATTCTTTTTTTCCTTATTGGCGTCATTGAAGTAATCAAGAAACTTTTTAAAGAAACTGCGCTTTGCCGGAATGGAATCTTCCATGGTTGCAGATATAGAATCCTCCGGCAGTTCAATTTTAGTAGAATGCAGCTGTGCGCCCAACGGGGTTTGTGTCAACAACAAAAGCGCGAATATGATTAGCCTGTTCTGTCTAGTATTCATAATCATAAGAAGTAGAAAACTTTGCGGACAAAGTTAGTTTCAAACTTCCTATAAAAACAGATATTCAGGCGCTTTTGTTGTTCCGGATTTCCTTTTTAACGTTTTAAAAGTCTTATAAACTCGTCTACATCTTCTTCTGTCGTATCAAAAGAAGTTACCAGACGGATTTCATTCCTCTCTTCGTTCCAGAAATAAAAGAAATAAGACTCCAGCATGCGGTCGATAACCGGGCGGGGCATGGTGAGGAATAACTGGTTACTTTCGGCTTTTTGAGTGAAAGTTACTTCGGGCAGTTTCTTCAATTCAGTGTAAAGTTTGGCAGCCATTGCATTGGCATGGTTGGCATTCTTCAGCCAGAGGTTATCTGTGAGGTATGCCGTAAACTGGCAAGAGAGGTAACGCATCTTCGAAGCGAGCTGGGCGGATTGCTTACGGATGAAGCGGGCTTCCGGTTGCAGGTCTTTATTAAATACAATCACGCACTCTCCCATCATCAGTCCGTTCTTCGTTCCGCCAAAACTAAGAATATCGACTCCGCAGTCTACTGTCAGTTCCTTTAAGGAAAGATTCAAAGCGGCACAGGCATTGGCTATTCTGGCTCCGTCCATGTGTACATACATACCATTCAGATGGGCAAAGTCAGTCAGACGTTTTAACTCTTCGAGAGTATAGATGGTGCCAAGTTCGGTACATTGGGAGATGTAGAGGGCTCTGGGTTGTGAATGGTGCTGATCGCCGAAACCATGCAGATAAGGTTGCATCAATTCCGGGGTAAGTTTACCGTCAGGAGTGGCAATCGGGTGAATCTGACAACCTGTCATTTTCACAGGAGAGCCGCATTCATCTACATAGATATGAGCCGTTTCCGCACAAAAGATGGAATGATACGGACGGGTCATCAGCTGCAATGCTACCACGTTGCTACCTGTTCCGTTAAATACAAACAAGGGGACACAGTTGGGCGTAAAGGTTTCCTTTATTTTCGCTACGGCTTCTTCTGTCCATTTATCATCGCCATATCCTAAAGAATGGTCTATATTAGCCCGGTTCAATGCTTCCATTACCAACGGATGCACACCGGAATTATTGTCGGAGGCAAAACTTCTCATTGTTTCTTACATTTTAATTCGTGATGCAAAGTAACAGAATTATTTCCGGAAATCCATTGAAAGGAAGAAACATAAAGCAGAAAAAGGATAAAAAAAACAAGAATCTCCGAAGTGCTGACTATGCTGTCATTCCTCTGGAGATTCTTCTGTTCTCGTTAAAGCGTCAAACTCTTTCAGCCAATATAAACATTCACACAGAGATATACATAAAGCTCTTCATCGCACTGATCGAACTCTATTTTGCTCTCTCTTGACAACCACCCCAAAGCGGCACCCAGCTCTTTATCTTTCAGCCCGGATTTTCTCTTCAAAAGTCCATAGCTCCACTTCTCATTATTACTAAGCAGTTGCCAAACCTTACCGGCATTCACACCGATTTCATTTCTGTTCATTTTTCTAGAGTAATTAAGAGGTTTAATACATTAGGTTAAGATTTCGCCTATAAAGATAACAAAAGGATATTGCAATTGTTTATACATCTTTACTAAAAAGTTGTTACAGAATTAATTTTAACATAAAAGTGGTGATGTGTCCCGACACAAAGGCGTTATTAGCATATGTTAAATCAGAACTTTTCTTTGCAGCCATCTGTTATTACATAAAAATCAATCCTAAACCAATTACAGCTATGGCAAAAAAAATAGCAGAACAGTTGATAGATACTCTGGTAAAATCCGGAGTTGAACGCATCTACGCCGTAACAGGCGACAGTCTGAATGAAGTAAACGAAGCAGTCAGAAAAAACGATCAAATAAAATGGATACATGTGCGCCACGAAGAAACAGGGGCGTATGCCGCTGCGGCAGAAGCACAACTGACCGGTCGCCCGGGATGCTGCGCGGGAAGTAGCGGGCCGGGACATGTTCATCTGATTAACGGCTTGTATGACGCACACCGGTCCGGCGCACCGGTAATCGCCATCGCCTCTACAATTCCCACCGGAGAGTTCGGTACGGAATATTTTCAGGAGACGAATACCATCAAACTTTTTAACGATTGCAGTTATTATAATGAAGTAGCCACTACTCCCACACAATTTCCACGTATGCTCCAGTCGGCCATACAAACGGCTGTCACCCGCAAAGGGGTGTCCGTTATCGGGCTTCCGGGTGACTTGGCAAAGGCTTCTGCCGTTGCTGTCGACTCGTCGGTTATCAACTATCCTGCCCCACCGGAAGTTTGTCCGTCGGAAGAAGATCTGGCTCAATTAGCTGACATGTTAAACAAACATACGCGTATCACTCTTTTCTGCGGCATCGGTTGCCGGGGAGCTCACGAGGAAGTGATTGCTCTTTCCGAGAAGCTGAATGCTCCGGTGGTATATACTTTCAAAGGAAAGATGGAGGTGCAATATGAAAATCCGTATGAAGTGGGTATGACCGGATTGTTGGGAATGCCGTCGGGCTATTACAGTATGCATGAAGCCGAAGTGCTTCTCATGCTCAGCACCGACTTTCCTTATTCCGCTTTCCTGCCGGATGACATCAAGATAGCACAGATTGATATAAAGCCCGAACGTCTGGGACGTCGTGCAAAGGTGGATATCGGACTTTGCGGTGATGTTAAACTGAGCATCCAAAGTCTATTGCGTATGCTGAATCCGAAGACAGATGATTCGTTCCTGTTGAAACAACTCAAAAGATATGAAGGCGTAAAGAAGGATCTGGCTGCTTACACGGAAGATAAAGGCGACGTAAATAAGATTCATCCCGAATATGTGATGTCCGAAATAGACAAACTAAGTTCGGACGATGCTGTGTTCACAGTAGATACGGGAATGACTTGTGTGTGGGGAGCACGTTATCTGCAAGCGACAGGCAAACGCCACATGCTGGGTTCTTTCAATCATGGTTCTATGGCAAATGCTTTGCCGCAAGCCATCGGTGCCGCACTAGCTTATCCGGATCGCCAGGTAGTGGCGCTTTGCGGAGATGGTGGCTTGTCTATGACTTTAGGAGACTTGGAAACCGTTGTACAATATAAGTTACCAATTAAAATTATCGTATTCAACAACCGTTCATTGGGAATGGTGAAGTTGGAAATGGAAGTGGACGGATTGCCGGACTGGCAGACAAATATGTTGAATCCAGACTTTGCTCAAGTGGCCGAAGCAATGGGAATGACCGGATTTAATGTCAGTGATCCGGAAGAAGTGTTGACTACCTTACTGAATGCATTTGAGTTGGACGGTCCGGTACTTGTTAATATCATGACTGATCCGAACGCACTGGCCATGCCTCCCAAAATTGAATTCGGTCAAATGGTGGGCTTTGCACAATCAATGTATAAGTTGTTAATCAACGGTCGTTCACAAGAAGTAATTGATACGATCAATTCTAACTTTAAGCATATACGGGAGGTATTTTAAGTTATTCTATTTTGAATATTTTCATAACCTCTCTCAAGGTATGACCTACTATTATTGTCAATTTCAATAAGGTAAGTCATACCTTTTTATAGTCTATCTTGAGGTGATAATCATTTTATTTTCTTATGTTTGTAATCATCAAAAAGCAAAAACACATGGAAAAGACCGACTCTTCGCCTTTATCCCGACAAGCGCTGTACGCAGATAAAAAACAATGGAATCAATTCCTTTCTATTTTTTTATTGGCAGTGGGCGTTGGTTTTACAGTGGCAGGAATTATCTTCTTCTTTGCCTACAACTGGGAGGAATTACCCAAATTTGCAAAGTTAGGAATAGTAGAAGTGTTATTAGTAGCTTCTGTCCTGCTCGCTACATTCACGCATTGGAATAAGCTCGTCAAACAAATTCTCCTGACCGAAGCTACATTCCTGATAGGCACGCTTTTCGCTGTCTTCGGACAAATCTACCAAACGGGAGCCGATGCTTACGATCTTTTCCTGGGATGGACTCTCTTCACTATTCTCTGGGCGGTTGCTATCCGTTTCGCTCCGTTATGGCTGACGTTCATCGGATTACTTTGTACTACGATATGGTTGTACAATATACAGATTGCCAGTGCCAACTCCTGGGAAATGACTTTGCTGGCCAATGCAGTAACCTGGATATGTGCCTTAACAACGATCATCACGGAATGGATGAGTGTAAAAGGTCATTTGGACAGAAACAATCGCTGGTTTGTCAGTCTTCTTTCACTGGCTACTATTATACATACCAGTTTTCTGTTAATGATGGCAATCTGCGAAGAGAATGCCATATTGTCTGTTCCTCTCATAAGCACCCTCCTTTTATTCTCTGCGGGACTTTGGTATGGATGGAAAGTAAAAAGCCTGTTCTATCTGGCTATCATTCCGTTTGCTGCGTTAATGATTCTATTGACTACATTCATATCACAAAGCGGTCTTAGGGATGTTCAGATATTCTTCTACGGAGGGGTTATTGTCATCACCGGAACAACTTTACTCATTTACATCATTCTTCATCTAAAAAAGCAATGGTATGGCACAGAAGCATAACCTCACCATTCAAGCCGTATCTATTATCGGAGGAATCCTGACGGCTATTTTCTTTCTGGGATTTCTGGCACTTGCCAGAATCCTCCGCTCCGATATTTCTTGCCTGATTGTAGGAAGTATATTAATTCTCACTACCCTAACAATCAGCCGCATGGTGATCCGGTCTTTTCTGGATGCAATGAACATCACTTTATACATAGCCGGGTGTGTATTGATTGGTTTTGGTATAAATGCCAGCATTAATATCCTCTTCACCACACTTATGGGAATCAGTATTCTCACATTCTTGTTATCAAGAGGGTTTATCCTCCCCTTTCTTTCAGTCATTCTGTTTAATATATCTTTCTTCGGAGAAGCCGCCCATGTCTTTTCTTCGTTTTATCCCTTGCAAATAGCTGTAGTTCCTATCCTTGCACTATTTCTATTTGCCAACATCTTTGAAACTAAGTTGTTTGAATGTATAGGAACAAAGAATTACTTTTCCAAATACAAACCATTTCATTTCGGATTATTCATATCCGGTATCGTCTCACTGGGAGGATTATCAATCAATTATCTGATATCAGAAACAAATAGCTGGCTTGTATCCTGCATACTGTCTGTTTGTATATGGATCGGTATTCTTATAATGGTTCAACGAATCATGCAGGTCATGAAAGTGGATCATCCGGTGAACCAGATTGGTATCTATATTCTTTGTATTGTTATCTGTCTGCCTACCGTGTTTGCTCCTTATTTATCCGGCAGTTTGTTGCTGATTCTAATATGTTTCCATTATGGCTACAAAGCGGAGTGTGCTGCCTCGCTTCTTCTTTTTATCTATGCCGTTTCCAAATACTATTATGATCTGAATTTAAGCCTGCTCACCAAATCCATGACACTTTTCTTCATCGGAATTGCATGTATTACAGCCTGGTATTTCTTCACTCAAAAAAGAACAAGACATGAAAAAGTATAGCCGAATATTGATTATTGCAAACCTGATACTGCTACTGGGATATTTCAACTGGTCGGTTTATAAAAAAGAGCAAACTTTGAAAGACGGACAGTTGATTTTGTTACAGCTAGCTCCCGTCGATCCCCGCTCTCTTATGCAAGGAGACTATATGAGGCTTAGCTACAAAGAAGCTTCATCAGATCTGCTAGACCAACAAACTGCCATACGCGGTTATGCCATACTTCAAATTGACAGTAATCAAGTAGGAAAAATAGTGCGGCTGCAAAACGCTTTAGAACCTGTAAACGACAATGAGCTAGTCATCAAATATAAAATAGTGCGTCACCGGATCTTCCTCGGTGCCGAGTCTTTCTTCTTTGAAGAGGGACAAGATACTCTTTATCAAAAAGCCGTATATGGCGGGCTGAAAGTGGATGGTAAAGGACAAAGCCTGCTCGTAGGACTGTATGACGAGAACTTCCATTATATTCAATCCGATAAATAAATAATAATGAAAAAGCCCAGACTTTCGCAAGCCCGGACTTTCTATATTCTCAAAACATCTCCTTAATCTATAGGGAAATAAGGGACTAGCAAATTGGTTTCTAGTGCAAATAAGGAGATGTTATGAAATAAAGAAAAGGGATACCTGTGGGAAATAAGGGAGGTATCCCTTTCTATAAGAAGAACAGAATTGGAAGGATTGACTTTCACAAGCCAAATCCTTCACTCTATTTCTTCTCGGCGTATTCTTCACACAAGGTGAAGAAGGGTTTTATTATTCTGAATTTGGAGTAGTTTCAACTGTAATACAATCCTTTGCTTATATAAAGCATTAAGAGGTTTGAAGCAACTCTCCAATTTTTCTTCTTATTCTGCCGGAATAGTTACTGTAATTGTATTCTTTCCTTCATAATTCTTAATTGTACCCCACTTAGATGTAGCTTTTACTTCTACAGTATAAGTTACAGCTTCGTAGAAATGGTGAGATTTACCTTCTGCTGTAAAGGTCACCTTTCCTGTAGCATCATCAAGAGACAGATAAGTTGACGCAGCTGCTTCTTTGAATTCAAAAACAGGAGCTGCCAGACCATAGATATCAAGAGGATTAGTAACTGAATTTGCAAATCCATTGCTTCCTGTTCCTGCTACCACAGCACCATCCTTCCACATAGTCTTACCTGCCAAATCATTCCAAGCAAAACCTGTTGAAACATTATATTCTACAGACTTATCAGATAAAGAAAGAGTCGTTGCAGTCGGAGCAACCCAAGTTCCACTAATATCTTTCACTTCAACAATACCTTCAATCGTATCCTCAACTTTACCATTATAGCTAGCTTTAATAGTAAACTTAACTACAGCAGGTACAGTCTTACCACCAACAGTCATCTTACCAGTATAGAGATCTTTATCAAACGTAAACTTAGCCTCGTTTTCATCATAGCTAACGCCAGCAATGCTATTTTCCGTAATGTTAGTAGTAATTACGAAAGTACCACCTTTAGCCAAAACAGCAGCTTTAACAGCATCAAAGTTGGAGAATATAGTAGCAAGCTTAAATTCGGAAGTAATAGCAGTAGCCGCTGTCTCAGAATCTTTTGTCGGAGTAAAGCCTGTACGAGTTTGATCTGAAGACCACATTTCCGACACTCTAGCCAATTTAGCCAAAGTGATAGGCTTAATCTTAACTGGAACATTTACAACAAGCGTATAGCCATCTCCTTCGAACTTAGCTGTTGCGGTATAATCACCAGCAGCTGTATTTTTAGGAATGATTAAAGTCAAGGCATTATTTGCACCATTTTCTAAGCGTATACCTGTTGTAGGAAGAAGTTCAACCAAACTCAAACTTTCATAAGCTGATGGGCGGATATTCACAGCCGGATCGTTATAAATGTCAGCAACATTTAGAACTACTCTCTCCTCTGCAGCAACTGCTGTTTCATTAGTCCAGTCACGTTCTACCAAAGCATACGCATGTGTAAGTTCATCAATAGTACGTGTTACTTTTACAGTTCCTAACTTTTTAGGATTATCAGAACTAGTTTCCAAATAGAAACCTGGAGCCGTTACTTTAGCCATAACATTAGCAGTTTTATCCAAAGAAGCAATCAGACCGGATGTTTTTAGACTAACGCTACCTGCAGTAGAAACTTCAAATAGATTTGCATCTGTTCCAGTCAAGCTATAAGTCGTCGCAAAGATATTCTCTACATTCAGTTCTTCTAATGTTTTTGTAAATGCTGTGCTTCCACTTGCAGTTGTTGTATATGAAACCGTCAAAGTTCCAACTCCTGAATAATCAACCGGTTGGGGAGCATCATAGATAATCTCGCCTGCTTTCTCTGTTGCTACCTCATAATAAGCAGTCTTCAGATAATAACTAGACTGTATCACTGCGATATAATCAGAATTAACATTTGTCGGAGTCAATCCTTCTTTACCTTCCGCATCTTTTGTACTTACAATATTCAAAGATATCGCATGGCTCTTTTCGCTTGAAGTTGTTAATGATACTGTAAGAACACCAGCTTCACAGTTCTTCACTTCTACGGCAAACGGTTCAGCAGCACGAGTCCAGTTACGTTCTTCAGCATTTAACTTGATTTCGTAGTTTTTATTGAAATCCTCCAATGTCATAGCAGCAGAAGCCGGAGAAATACGGAATTGCAATTCTTTTGCATCTGCACTCTTCGCTGCAACAACATAAGAAGATGAGGTTGAAGTTTTCTTAGCATACAAAGTATAGAAATCTACGCTACGATCTATGCTTGTAGGAATATATACTACACTCTGAATCATACCTTTAATAGCAACACCCAGTTTTGCAAGGTCATCTTCTAACGTATCTATACGGCTATTTACAGTCGTCAGTTCTGCTGAAACAATCGCCTTGACTTTTTCACTGAATTCTGCGCTTGCATAAAGACCGGAAAGAGTCGTTTTAAGAGATTTCACCTCTGCAATAACGGCTTCTACACTCTCGAAACCATTTTCTACCGCTTTATCTTCCAATGCTGTTTGATAGTCTTCCAGCGCAGTCAGTTTAGCAAGGATACCAGTTTTATCAGCATTAATAGCAGCATACAATTCTTTAATAACATCTGCTACAGTTGCATCCTCTCCGGCAAGAGCAGCAACTTCCTTCATACTGCCAAAGTCTGCAAGAACCTTTGTTTGAATAGCATCATTTATTGCAGCGGCAATCTCCCCATCTTCTCCCAAAGCTGTGGCAATTTCATCACTGATAAGTCCTGACAGTTTTGCAGATTCAACGTAGTTCTTCAGCTCTTCTTTTGTAGCGAAATTGACTTTTAAACCATCCAATTCCTCTTTAAGGGCTTCCAGCTTTACAATTCTTGCTGTCAAACCATCAATATCAGACTTTTGAAGTTTCTTCAGTGCTTCTAAATCATTCTTAGCTGTTGCCAAGTCTTTTGTCAGCTGGTCGACCGTTGCCTTATCAGCAGTCTTTGACAATTTGTCCTCCAAATCAGTAATTTTCAGACCCAAATCTTTAATTTGAGAATCCTTATTCTCCAATTTTGTCTTTAAATCAGCCAACTGACTTTCCAAAGCACTTTTAGCCGCATTAATGGCAGTTTGCATGTCTCCCACGCTTACAGGATTGTTTGACTTGATCTGGTCAATTTGTTCCTGTACACTTTTTATGTCATCATCATAGTCCTTACAACCTACATAGGTGACAGTAGAAAGCGCCAACGCCCCGAAGAACATCACTTTTACAAATTTTCTTTTCATAACTACTTAAAAATTACATTAATAATATATTATTAAACACTAAGTTTCAATAATAGCACAACCCGTTACTCTGTAGGTAACAGAGAAACCTTTGTGCCTGCTCTTCTGGAGTAGTCGATACTGAAAAATGATACCAAATGTGATGAAACTTTTTTACCCCTGCTTCTGAAAGGCAGTAGAGGGGAAGGAAATCTTTTGCAAAATTTAGAAGTTAACAAAGCCCTAATACAAAGAATCCGCGTGTTTTATTTGTTCTAGTTCTACTTTTGAATGCTTTATTAGAAAAAATGTGTGATTTCGTTTGGTTGTTTTAAGAAATATGCTCATATTTGCACCGATATTCATTCCCGTTACCTACAGAGTAACAGAGTTATTTCCAAGCACTTACACCTACAATAGAACGTTTTACAAAGTCAAGAACTTGTTTATTTGCTTCATCAATTTTCTTACTTCGGAAAGGTTTCAGATAGGTTTCAGTGACGGTGATAGACGAATGTCCCATCGCTTCGGAAATAATACCCGGATGGATTTCACAATAATAAGCCGTCGTAGCCCAGGTATGACGGGCAGTGTATGAACTAAGTTTATCTCCCAATCCGAGCAATTCACCCAATAACATCAGCTGTTGGTTAAAACTACGTAATGCAAGCTGATATTCGCGATAGGCTTCTTTAGTTCCTTCCCGACTTCTCAACAATGGAAATAAATAAGGAGAAGAAGAATCACGATTCATGTATTTCTTTACCAAAGCCATTGCTTCCGGAGTCAATGTCACCGACAATGGTCGCCCGGTTTTACGTCTGCGATACGTTATTACATTACCGCGCAAATCACTCTTACGCAAATAAGCAAGATCGACAAACGGCATACCACGAAGCGAAAACATCAGGATGAATAGCTCCTGCGCCTGATATACCGCTAATGGTACACCCGATGCACGAGATAATTTAGTAAACACCTTCTTCATATCGTCATCACCCAACGCACGTTTATGGTCAGCCCGCGTTCCGGTATAAACAGAACGAAATAAATGAGGAACATAAGGAGCCTTCTGAAGATCGACCGCACGATTGTAAACCGCACGAAAGGTCCGTAAATAGGTGGAAACGGTGTTCCAACTACATCCACGACTGCGAAGATATACTTCGAACCCTTTCAACCACTCCGAAGTCACTTCACTAAAAACAAAATCATTTTTCCCACGATAAGCAATGATGGCATTCAGACTACTACGATAGACATGTGCAGTCCCAAAGTTTCCCTCCATCTGTAACCCAGTGGCTACCTGCTTCATAAATGCTAGTACTTTCAACATCTCATAATTTATTAATAATTTAGACGATAAATATACGAGTATTATCCCATCAATGGAAATACCCCGCATGAACAAACAAAGGAAATAGCTAAGATGTTCCAAAGACAAAAGAGCACGAAAAGCCCGGACTTTCACAAGCCCGGGCTTTCTATACTCTCAAAACATCTCCTTAATCTATAGGGAAATAAGGGACTAGCAAATTGGTTCTAGTGCAAATAAGAAGATGTAATGAGACAAAAAAAAGGGATACCTGTGGGAAATAAGGGAGGTATCCCTTATAGAAGAGGAAGACAAATAATAAAAAACACTTTCGCAAGCATCATTTATTTATCTGTCATCCCCTATATGGTTTTCACAATTAAGTGAAAAGGGTTCAAAGCTTATTTTTTAGCATTATCTGCATCTTCGTCAGCCTTGTTCTTGATAGGAACAGCAATCTTGGCAGTAGTAGTCTTTCCCCAAATATCTTTCACTGTGATAAGGATATAACTTTCCGTGCCTGAAATAGTTGTTTTTATATTAGTAGTACTAGTAACAATCAACGATACATTAACTATACCTTTTTTAACTACTGGAGTTGCACCATCACTAGAATCTGCAGAAGGGAATGTCGTATCACTCAGTTTAATATAGTTTTTGGCCTCATCACTCAAAGACAATGTTACACTAGCTATTCTCTCGTCATCCACTTGAATATCTTTAGTAAGATAATCTTTCCATAAGAAATTCTTGATATTAATATCAAATTTCTGTTTTGCCATAGAAAGATAATTTCCTTTATCAGTAAATATATCAGTCTTAGGTCCTACAATTTGCGAAGCAAAAGTAAGATTAAACTTCTTCTCTATCTTAGTAAGATTTTTATTACCAAACGGAGTATAGGTGGCAATTACAGGTCTTGATTTATCTACTTCGGATTTAACAACAGAAATATCACCCTTATTTGCACCAGCAGTCCATTCCTTACCATCCTTGTCATTCTTACCAGGTTTGTATAAAGTAAACTCTATATGATCTTTAACACCAGTATCAATTGTTTCAAAGAGAGTGTACAAATTATAAGAGATAGTTGTTTCACTCGAAGATGTCGTACCATAAGCAGTAGCATTCTCGAAACTAGCATCGAAGAACGATTTAAGCGGTTTGAATACATTAATAGTATTATCATCTTGAGTGATGTTCAGATTTACTGTGATTATCTTAGCAATATCAGTGCCAGTAGCTTCATCTCCACCCTGATGATAAACTACCAAATCAATCTTATGAGAAGTAGCGGTAACCAAATTTTTAGCAAATTCAGGAGTTAGATAATAGACTTTCTCATCACCACTCTTACCATTGTCTGTCAATGCAAGTTTAACACTACCGTTTTGATAAGATACAGCTTCACCATTGACTTTCACTTCATCGGCAGTAAAGCTAATATTACCATCTGCTGCCGCAGCAGTACCAGTAAGTTTCGTCGTTTTAGAAGAAGCATAAGCTATTGAATACTTCGTATCTTTCAATAATTTCTGAATATCATCAGGCAAAGTAACCTTAGAATCCGCATCCTTCGCACCGACAACCCAGTTCATTGTCAAAGATACGCTTTGTGCAAGAGTTTTAAAGTTTAAATTAAACTCTTTCTCACCATCAGTACCATCAACTTTCAGGTAATGAAGAGTAACGGTCACAGTTTGTGGCTCGGAAGAGGTGATAACAGTCTTACCATCTACCTCTTTCATTGTTACATTTTTTACATTCTTAGGTATTACATAGTAGTGAGCAAAGACTTTTCCTAAATTTTCTTCCCCATAACCACTTCTCTTACCATCAGCAGCAAATACATTTTCACTCTGAACAAGATCATCTAATATACATTCTTCATTAATATCGATATCCTTAGCAGTAGCATATGTAGTAGCAGTCAAAGCAGGAGCATTTCCTTTCTCAGCTTTAATCTTCACATCATAATCAGACAGAATTGTTTTCCCCCATGCATTCTTTGTAGACAATGCATAGGCAACATCCTTACCATTTTCAATGGTTTTAGCATCAACATTTGCAAAACCAATAGTAAAATCATAAATGCCTTTATTCCATTGTTCGGCACGAGTAGCAGTTTGATTCTTCAATGGATCAGATGACATATTCTTAGCAGGTGATGCCAGTACAAAGCAAGTATTTCCATGCGAATCTTCCAAAGTTACTGTGTACTGTGCAATATCAATATCTGCAGGATTTACCATTGCATTGATTACAGCATCGCTACTGGTAAATAAATAACCTTCTGGATACTCAATTTCCGGATTACCGAATTTAACCTTGTTATTTGCAGTACCATAATACAGACTAACTTCTTTGGTTCCGTCAGTAGAAATTACGCCGTTTTCAATTGCCACACCTTTGATACTTGTTATATTATCAGCAGTGGGCAATACAACGTCTTGCCATTCATCTTTATCATTACGCACATGTAAAGTCCAGCATGGTTTCTCTTGACTCTTTACTATATAAATACTAGTTTCTGAAGTAGGACCTTGTACCCATCCAGCTTTATCTCCTTCTTTAATAGCATTCTCGTGCTCAGGTTGATAGAAATACCAAAAGCCATCAGTTCCAACATAGGGTGATTTGCCATCAACACCCGCAGGGCCTTTTGGACCATCAGGACCAACAGGACCTTGTGGACCAGTAGCAGCAATTTGCTTTACATTGTCAATATACCAATATCCCTCCTTAATTTCAACTTTAGGAGTAGCACCATTTTTCCCATTTACGATGTCATAAGCGTCTCCATTATTAAAGGTTATCTTAAAGCCACCTTCAATCTTTACAACATCCTTCACCCATTTGCCATCATTCACTTTGGCTTGTAAATCGGCGATACTAGCTTTGTTCGCATCAATCTGTGTTTGCAGATTGTCGATGTCATCATCATAGTCTTTACAGCCTACATAGGTGACAGTAGAAAGTGCCAGCGCTCCGAAGAACATCACTTTTACAAATTTTCTTTTCATAACTACTTAAAAATTACAT
>ENA-ORTZ01001327-ORTZ01001327.1-human-gut-metagenome-genome-assembly--contig:-NODE-1327-length-14720-cov-3.845551_pt1 | contig 14720 bp, 9 predicted proteins | sample MGYA00242075_ERZ509199 | MGnify/ENA primary metagenome ERZ509199 (study PRJEB26280, sample SAMEA2338824) | human gut metagenome | biome: human gut; feature: human-associated habitat; material: faeces...
GTCCATTTGTACTTTTTCTATATGGTTTTATACTTACATTTGCATATCATTTGTACCTTGCTAACAGTAACTAATTGATTATCAATATACTTTATATTTGAAGAAGAAAGGTGATAGCCTGACTGTCATTCACATCACCTATCCGGCTAATTATATATTGCTTCCTATAGAAGAGGAAGCAATGGAAAGTCAGGTTCTTCTGGATACAGGAGAGGCTACAGATACCGATATGGATATTCGTCTGGCACAGACAAAAGTGGACTATTTTGTTCCGCTTGCCTTACCTGCCGGAGCAAAGACTGCTACCGTACGTGTGCGTAATAAATCAAAGGATGCACTTTGCTGGAAAGAAATCAAACTATCTGATACATTTGATACAGCCAATACAGATAAGTTTCGTCCAGTTTATCACCATACTCCTCTGTATGGTTGGATGAATGATGCCAACGGGTTGGTCTATAAAGATGGAGAATATCATTTGTACTTTCAATACAACCCTTACGGTTCCAAATGGGGAAATATGCATTGGGGACATTCCGTCAGCAGAGATCTTGTGCATTGGGAACACTTGCCTCCGGCTATTGCCCGTGATACATTGGGACATATCTTTTCCGGCAGTTCTGTTGTTGATAAGGAGAATGTGGCTGGCTATGGAGCGGGGAGTATTCTGGCTTTTTATACTTCTGCTAGTGACAAAAACGGGCAGATCCAATGTCTTGCTTTTAGCAAAGATAACGGACGGACATTTACTAAATACGAGAAGAATCCCATCCTTTGTCCTTCTGACGGTTTGAAAGATTTCCGCGATCCGAAAGTTTTCCGGTATGAACCGGAAGATAAGTGGGTTATGATTGTTTCTGCCGATAAGGAAATGCGTTTTTATGACTCTAAGAATCTGAAAGACTGGAATTATATGAGCAGTTTCGGAGAAGGGTACGGAGTGCAACCTTGTCAGTTTGAATGTCCGGATATGGTGGAACTTCCGATAGATGGAGACATAAATCGTAAGAAATGGGCGTTGATAGTAAACGTGAATCCGGGATGCTATTTCGGAGGGAGTGCAACCCAGTACTTTACAGGAAACTTTGACGGAACGAAATTTATTTGTGACAATCAGCCAAATGTCACGAAATGGCTGGATTGGGGAAAGGATCATTATGCTACGGTCTGTTTTTCGAACACAAGTGATCGGACGGTTGTCATACCTTGGATGAGTAACTGGCAATATTGCAATATTGTTCCGACAAAGCAATTCCGTAGTGCCAATGCTTTACCGCGTGAGTTGGGACTTTATACACAAGACGGTGAGCTTTATCTTTCGGCGGCTCCGGTGGCAGAGACGAAAACTTTGCGGAAAGAAAACAAGGAGATTCCTTCTTTCACCGTATCCAATGATTATCATATTGATTCTTTACTGACTGATAATAACGGAGCTTATGAATTAGCATTGGAGATTACTACCGGCAAAGCGGAGATTATGGGCTTCAGTCTTTTTAATGATAAAGGTGAAAAGGTAGATATCTATTTCAATCTTCCTGAAAAAAGACTGGTAATGGACCGGACGAAAAGTGGTATCGTAGATTTCGGAAAGAATAGCGTCCCTCATGAAATAGAAGCTCATGACCGTAGAAAGACGACTTCGATCAATTATATCGATGATTTCGCATTAGCTACCTGGGCGCCGATAAAAAAAGAAAATAAATACGCTTTGGATATCTTTATTGATAAGTGTTCTGTAGAAATATTCCTGAATGGAGGAAAAATAGCAATGACGAATCTGGTTTTTCCATCGGAACCATACAACCGTATGTGTTTTTATAGTAAAGGAGGAACGTTCAATGTTGATTCATTCAATGCGTATCGATTAGGTTTATAATATAAGGTAGAGGTTTACACAATAGATATTTTCATAGATTCAGTAAGAGCAATGGGTATTAGTTGCTTAAAGGTTCATAGGTTAGATTTATAAGTTAGGTTTTGTAGATTAGAATTAGGTGTTGGTAGCTGTCAGATGTGAAATCCGGCAGCTACTTTTTATTTGCCGGGTCTTGTTGGCTATTGTCGATTATTCTTCGATTTCAATTGTATATCCCCCTTGGAATATCTCATCCGGTTGCAGGTGCTGTATCCAGTCTTTATCTTTATATTCCCCTGTATAATGTGCGCGGTCGCAACGTCCATACCAAGGCTCGATGCAAACAAAAGGAGCATTCTTTGCAGGTGGCGACCAAAGGCCGACTACCGGAGCATTGAAGTGTAAACTTAAATAAGCCCGTTTCTCCTTATTAAATAAGGTGACTTTGCGAACCTGGCCGTTTTCCAAGATCAAAGCATCTTTATCAAAAGTATGAGTATCCAATGGTAACAATCCGTCTGCCAACTCTAAGGAATACTCAACAGAAGGATCAGCGCATCCCTTTTCAGAAATAAGAATATACTTCAAGCCATCTTTCCTGTCGAATCCGAAGAACCCTCTTTCTAAACTGTTCTCATCAAACTCCGGCCAGTAGAAAGCAGGATGTGCCCCAATCTGAAAATACATTTCTTTGTCGCCGGTATTCTTTACTTTCCATATCACCTCAATTTGCTTTCCTTGAATGCGATAACCTATTTCCAGACAGAATGGAAACGGATATTTTTGCAAAGTCTCTTCATTGCTGATAAGGCGGTAATGTACTTCATTTTCTTTTTCGGAAACAAGCGTAAATTCCATGTCGCGTGCAAATCCATGTTGGGTAAGTGTATAAGGAATCCCTTCATTGCGATATTCATTTTCCCATATGCTTCCGACAATAGGGAATAGGACAGGAGAGTGACGTTTCCAAAAAGCAGGATCCGCTTGCCACAGATATTCTTTTCCATTGGCGAAGATGCTGCAAAGTTCCGCTCCATGCGGAGATACTTGAATGGTAAGTTGTTCGTTGGAGATTGTTTTCATATCGTTCAATTTTCAGTTGGTTACAATCGGTAACTGACTTTTTTTATTAATCGTTTTAATTATAACTACTTTTTAAAAGCTTATATCACTACGCAAAGGTAATATTTTCCCACTGACAAGAGAATATCTTCTCCATAATTCTTGTGATGAGAAAAATAATGTATAAAACCCTATAAAATAGCGTTCTATGCAACAAATGTTACAGCCTTTGAAACATTTTTTTCAGTCGATTGACGTAAATCAACCGTAATTTGCATTATCGATAAAGATAAAATTCGTACTTTTAATTTAATAACATCAAACTAATGCTTAGTATTATGAAGAACAAAAAACTTCTTTGCAGCGTTTGTTTCCTGTTTGCTTTCATGTCGGCCCTGTGGGGGCAAAACATTACGGTAAAGGGAAACGTTACTTCTAAAACGGATGGGCAACCGATTATCGGTGCTTCTGTCGTTGAAACTACAGCTACAACCAACGGAACAATTACAGACTTCGATGGTAATTTCACTCTTTCAGTTCCGGTCAACTCTACTTTAAAGATTACGTATATTGGTTATAAACCGGTGACCGTAAAAGCGGCTGCTATCGTTAATGTACTACTGGAAGAAGATACCCAGATGGTAGATGAAGTTGTCGTAACAGGTTATACTACACAGCGTAAAGCCGACCTGACAGGTGCTGTTTCTGTAGTAAAAGTAGACGAAATCCAGAAGCAAGGTGAAAACAATCCGGTGAAAGCCCTTCAGGGACGTGTCCCCGGAATGAACATCACCGCCGATGGTAATCCGAGTGGATCGGCTACCGTACGTATCCGCGGTATCGGTACGCTGAACAATAACGACCCGCTTTATATAATCGACGGTGTTCCTACCAAAGCCGGTATGCACGAACTGAATGGTAATGATATTGAATCCATTCAGGTTTTGAAAGATGCCGCATCCGCTTCTATCTACGGTTCGCGTGCAGCGAACGGCGTGATCATCATTACTACCAAACAAGGAAAGAAAGGACAGATCAAAATCAATTTCGACGCTTCTGTTTCCGCCTCCATGTATCAGAGTAAAATGAACGTATTGAACACTGAGCAATACGGACGAGCTATGTGGCAAGCCTACGTGAACGACGGTGAAAATCCGAACGGTAATGCTTTGGGATATGCTTACAATTGGGGATATAATGCCGACGGCAATCCGGTATTATACGGAATGACTCTTTCCAAATACCTGGATTCAAAGAATACAATGCCTGTGGCGGACACAGACTGGTTTGACGAGATCACTCGTACTGGTGTTATTCAGCAATACAATCTTTCCGTCAGCAACGGTTCGGAGAAAGGTTCTTCTTTCTTTTCTCTGGGATATTACAAGAATCTGGGTGTTATCAAAGACACGGACTTCGACCGTTTCTCGGCTCGTATGAACAGCGATTATAAGTTGATTGATGATATCCTGACCATCGGTCAGCATTTTACATTGAACCGCACATCGGAAGTGCAGGCTCCGGGTGGAATTATTGAAACCGCACTGGATATTCCTTCCGCTATTCCCGTATACGCTTCGGATGGTTCATGGGGCGGACCGGTAGGCGGATGGCCCGACCGTCGTAATCCTCGTGCCGTACTCGAAAACAATAAAGATAACCGATACACTTACTGGCGTATGTTCGGTGATGCCTATGTTAATCTGACTCCTTTCAAGGGATTCAATCTACGCTCCACTTTCGGTCTGGACTATGCTAACAAGCAGGCACGTTACTTCACTTATCCTTATCAGGAAGGAACGCAGACCAATAATGGCAAGAGCGCAGTGGAAGCCAAGCAGGAACACTGGACGAAATGGATGTGGAACGCCATTGCTACCTACCAGCTGGAAGTAGGCAAACATCGTGGAGATGTAATGGTAGGTATGGAGTTGAACCGTGAAGACGACAGCCATTTCTCCGGATACAAAGAAGACTTCTCTATCCTTACCCCCGACTATATGTGGCCCGATGCAGGTAGTGGCACGGCACAGGCATACGGTGCCGGTGAAGGTTATTCACTCGTCTCTTTCTTCGGCAAAATGAACTATTCTTATGCCGATAGATATCTGCTTTCGTTAACTCTCCGTCGGGACGGTTCTTCCCGGTTCGGTAAAAACCATCGTTATGCCACTTTCCCTTCCGTATCTTTGGGATGGCGCATCACACAGGAAAACTTTATGAAAGAACTGACCTGGCTTGATGATCTGAAATTGCGTGCTTCATGGGGGCAGACCGGTAATCAGGAAATCTCCAACCTTGCCCGTTATACTATCTATGCACCTAACTATGGTACAACCGATTCTTTCGGCGGACAGAGCTACGGTACGGCATACGATATCACAGGTTCTAACGGTGGCGGTGTACTTCCTTCCGGTTTCAAACGCAACCAGATCGGTAACGACAATATCAAATGGGAAACAACGACACAGACCAATGTCGGTATCGACTTCAGCCTGTTCAAGCAATCACTGTACGGTTCACTGGAATACTACTACAAGAAAACAACAGATATCCTGACTGAAATGGCAGGAGTAGGAGTGCTGGGAGAAGGCGGCAGCCGTTGGATAAATTCGGGTGCAATGAAAAACCAGGGTTTTGAATTTAATCTGGGTTATCGTAACAAGACTGCCTTCGGACTGACTTACGATCTGAACGGAAACATATCCACTTATCGGAATGAAATTCTTGAATTGCCGGAAACGGTAGCTGCCAACGGCAAGTTTGGTGGTAATGGTGTGAAGAGTGTAGTCGGACATACTTACGGCGCACAAGTCGGTTACATTGCTGATGGCATTTTTAAGTCGCAGGATGAAGTAGACAACCATGCTACTCAAGAAGGCGCCGCTGTCGGCCGTATCCGTTACCGTGATATTGACCATAACGGTGTGATTGACGAAAGAGATCAGAACTGGATTTATGATCCTACTCCCTCTTTCAGCTACGGATTGAATATTTATCTGGAATATAAGAACTTCGATCTGACAATGTTCTGGCAAGGCGTTCAGGGAGTGGATATAATCAGTGACGTGAAGAAGAAAAGCGATTTTTGGAGTGCTTCCAATGTCGGCTTCCTGAATAAGGGAACCCGTTTGCTTAATGCCTGGTCACCTACGAACCCGAATTCTGATATTCCGGCATTGACCCGCAGTGATACGAACAATGAACAGCGTGTCTCTACTTACTTTGTAGAAAACGGTTCTTTCCTGAAACTGCGCAATATCCAGCTAGGATACACCGTTCCCGCTGTTATCTCTAAAAAAATGAGAATGGACCGCCTGCGTTTCTATTGCAGTGCACAGAATCTGCTGACCATCAAGAGCAAGAACTTTACCGGAGAAGATCCGGAAAACCCGAACTTTTCTTATCCGATCCCTGTGAATATCACGTTCGGACTTAACATCGGATTTTAACTTACTTCATCAATAAAACGAATGATCATGAAAAAGATAATATATATAGCAACAATCGGAATTACTTTGCTGACAACCAGTTGCGACGATTTTCTGGACCGTCAGGTTCCTCAGGGTATTGTGACCGGCGATCAGATCGCTTCTCCTGAATATGTAGACAATCTGGTGATTTCAGCCTATGCCATCTGGGCGACAGGTGATGATATCAACTCTTCTTTCTCTCTCTGGAATTATGACGTACGTTCCGACGATTGCTATAAAGGCGGTTCGGGAACAGAAGACGGCGGTGTGTTCAACGCACTGGAAATATCCAAAGGTATCAACACCACCGACTGGAATATCAACGATATATGGAAAAGACTGTATCAATGTATCACCCGTGCCAACACAGCCCTGCAATCACTCGATCAGATGGATGAAAAGACCTATCCGTTGAAGAACCAGCGCATTGCCGAAATGAGATTCCTGCGCGGACACGCTCATTTCATGTTGAAACAACTGTTCAAGAAAATCGTTATTGTAAACGATGAAAACATGGAACCGGATGCTTACAATGAACTGTCGAATACCACTTATACCAATGACGAGCAATGGCAAAAGATAGCAGACGACTTCCAGTTTGCCTACGACAACCTGCCGGAGGTACAAATAGAAAAAGGGCGCCCTGCACAGGCAGCCGCTGCTGCTTACCTTGCAAAGACTTACCTGTATAAAGCTTACCGCCAGGACAGAGCCGACAATACCCTTACCGGAATCAACGAAGAAGACCTGAAACTGGTCGTGAAATACACCGATCCCCTGATCATGGCTAAAGCCGGTTACGGACTGGAAACGGACTACAGTATGAACTTCCTGCCGCAATACGAAAACGGTGCGGAGTCTGTATGGGCTATTCAGTATTCCATCAACGACGGTACCTGAATTGGGGAAGGGGACTGACCACTCCGCAGATACTGGGCTGCTGCGACTTCCATAAGCCGAGCCAGAATCTAGTGAATGCTTTCAAAACCGATTCGCAGGGAAAGCCCTTGTTCAGTACCTACGACAATGAGAATTACGAAGTGGCTACAGACAATGTCGATCCCCGTCTGTTCCATACGGTGGGTATGCCGGGCTTCCCTTATAAGTACAACGAAGGTTACATCATCCAGAAGAATGATGACTGGAGCCGCAGCAAGGGACTTTATGGATATTATGTTTCTCTCAAAGAGAATGTAGATCCCGATTGTGACTGTCTGAAGAAAGGTTCTTATTGGGCCAGTTCTCTGAATCACATTGTGATCCGTTATGCAGACGTATTGCTGATGCGTGCCGAAGCTCTGATTCAGTTGAACGACGGACGTATCACCGATGCCATCTCATTAATCAATGAGGTACGCAGCCGTGCTGCCGGAAGCACCATGCTGATCTTCAATTATAAAGAAGACTACGGAGTGAACTTCAAAGTAACTCCTTACGAACTGAAAGCCTACGCTCAGGACGAAGCCATGAAAATGCTGAAATGGGAACGCCGCATAGAGTTCGGTATGGAAAGCTCACGTTTCTTTGACCTTGTAAGATGGGGAGAAGCCAAAGACGTCATCAATGCTTATTACGTGACGGAAGCATCCCGTTGCTCTATCTACAAGAATGCGGGCTTTACGGAAAATAAGAACGAATATCTTCCTGTTCCATTTGAACAGATCAGCGCAAGTAACGGAAATTATACACAGAATTTCGGTTGGTAACTAACCATCTTAAAACAAAGAATACAATGAAATCAATCATAAAACAACTTTATACTATCCTGTTGGTGACTGTGGCATGCCTTACAGTCACAGGATGTAGTGATGACTTCAAATCCGGCCTTCGTCTGGACGGAGATGTTTGGGTGAACTCTATCCGGCTGGATGAATACGCAGGAACTGTCGACTATCAGAATAAGGCAATCGTAGTAGGAGTGCCCTACGATTACGATATTACCCGCATGGTGGTCACAGAAATGAACCTCTCCGAAGGAGCCCAGGCTAGCATCGCTGTCGGTGAGACAATCGACTTTTCTCTTCCCGTATCTTTGACGGTGAAGAATGGCGATGTACAAATGAACTACACGATTACCGTGAAGAGAGATGAGGCGAAGATACTGACTTTCAAGCTGAATGATACTTATGTAGGAAAGGTAGACCAGTTATCGAAAACCATTTCCGTAGTCGTTCCGCTGACAGTGGATATCACTCAGTTGAAAGGTACGTTTACCGTAACGGACGGAGCTACCGTGACTCCGGCATCCGGAAGTATTCAGGACTTTACGAATCCCGTTACTTACACGGCAACTTACCGTTCGGCAGTAACTCCTTATGTGGTAACGGTTACTCAGGGAAATGTGATTCCGACTGCCTTTGTCGGTACGGCTTCTTCCGTCAGCCTTCTGACGAGTCCCGAAGAGAAAGCCGCTGCCCAATGGATGATGGATAATGTATCGATGTCCGAATATATCTCATTCAAGGATGTAGTGGACGGAAAAGTAGATTTAGGTAAATATACCGCTATCTGGTGGCATTTCCACGCAGACAATGGTGACAATCCTCCTTTGCCGGATGACGCGAAAGCGGCAGCGGAGAAGTTTAAAGTCTACTATCAGAATGGTGGCAATCTGCTGCTGACCCGTTACGCTACTTTCTATATCGCCAATCTCGGCATCGCCAAAGACGAGCGTGTACCGAACAATAGCTGGGGAGGAAACGAAGACTCGCCCGAAATCACCTCTGCTCCGTGGAGCTTCCTGATTACCGGCAGTGAATCACATCCGTTATTCCAGGATTTAAGATGGAAAGATGGCGACAAGTCGACAGTCTATACCTGTGATGCCGGCTATGCGATCACCAATAGCACAGCGCAATGGCATATCGGAACAGATTGGGGAGGGTATGACGACCTGAACGCATGGCGTAACCTGACAGGAGGAATCGATCTGGCACATGGAGGCGACGGAGCGGTAGTCATTGCCGAATTTGAACCGCGTTCCAATAGCGGACGTACGCTCTGTATCGGTTCCGGCTGCTACGATTGGTACGGCAAGGGAGTAGATGCTTCTGCCGATTACTATCACTACAATGTAGAGCAAATGACTCTCAATGCAATCAACTACTTGTGTAAATAAAAAGAATAAGCAACAATGATGAAAAATATGATCTTACCTATAGCATTTACCGCACTGATAGCTTCGATGACTGCTTGCAGTGACGAGACTGACCCCATCTTGACTCAGAAAGACTGGGACGGTACAGCCACATACTTCCAATCGAGTGATGAGCATGGCTTCTCGATGTACTATAAGCCACAGGTCGGCTTTGTAGGTGACCCGATGCCATTCTATGATCCGGTTGCCAAGGACTTTAAAGTGATGTACCTGCAAGATTACCGTCCGAACCCCGAAGCTACGTACCACCCCATTTTCGGGGTGGCTACCAAAGACGGTGCTACTTACGAATCTCTCGGCGAACTGATTTCCTGCGGAGGGCGTGACGAACAGGATGCTGCCATCGGCACAGGAGGAACGATCTATAACCCTGCCGACAAACTGTATTATACCTTCTACACCGGTAATAAGTTCAAGCCTTCTTCCGACCAGAATGCGCAGGTAGTGATGGTAGCTACTTCTCCCGACTTCAAGACATGGACCAAGAACCGAACCTTCTACCTGAAAGGAGATACATACGGCTATGACAAGAATGACTTCCGTGACCCGTTCCTGTTCCAGACCGAAGACGGTGTGTACCACATGCTGATCGCTACCCGCAAGAACGGAAAAGGGCATATCGCCGAATTTACCTCTGCCGACCTGAAAGAGTGGGAATCTGCCGGAACCTTTATGACCATGATGTGGGATCGTTTCTACGAATGTCCGGATGTCTTCAAGATGGGGGACTGGTGGTATCTGATCTATTCGGAACAGGCTTCCTTCGTGCGTAAAGTACAATATTTCAAAGGCAGAACGCTGGAAGATTTGAAAGCAACCACCGCCAATGATGCCGGAATATGGCCGGACAATCGTGAAGGAATGCTGGACAGCCGCGCATTCTATGCCGGAAAGACCGCTTCCGACGGAACAAACCGCTACATTTGGGGTTGGTGTCCCACACGTGCCGGAAATGATAATGGAAATGTAGGTGATGTAGAACCCGAATGGGCGGGCAATTTGGTAGTACAACGTCTGATTCAACACGAAGACGGTACTTTAACCCTCGGAGTACCCGATGCAATCGACCATAAATACACTTCCGCACAAGAAGTGAAAGTAATGGCAAAAGATGGTAACGTGACCGAAAGCGGTAAAACCTATACTTTGGGCGAAGGCGCCTCCGTCATCTTCAACCGTCTGAAAGTACATAACAAGATTTCTTTCACCGTAAAGACCGCTTCGAATACGGACCGTTTCGGAATCTCTTTTGTACGTGGAACGGATTCCGCTTCCTGGTATAGTATCCATGTCAATGCCGATGAAGGCAAAGCGAATTTTGAGAAAGACGGTGACGATGCCAAATACTTATTCGATAATAAATTCAATATTCCGGCAGATAATGAATATCGTGTGACGATTTACAGTGACCAGTCCGTCTGCGTGACTTATATCAACGACCAGTTATCTTTCACCAACCGTATCTACCAAATGCAGAAGAACCCGTGGTCACTCTGCTGTTATAAAGGTGAAATAACTGTATCAGACGTTCAGGTAAGCACTTATTGATGAAAACTACACCGGCAAGTAACATCTTTTACAGCGTTTGAAACAAAAGTGATAGGCGCTAACCTTGGAAGCGCCTATCTTTGCACTGTAACAACTATCAAAAGTATAACAACCTTAATACCATAGAACATGAATGTATTTTTGCCTGTCAAACAACTTCAGACCTTTCTGATTTGTTTTATTCTCATGACTATTTCTGTTTCAACCCGAGCGGCGGATTCTCCTTTGCTGATTAAGAATCTGGGAGAAGGTCATTGCCTTGTACGTGTCAATACTTCTCAGAAGTACCTGCTTCTGCCCGTAGAGGATGCGTCTCCCGATGTACGTATCAGCATGATCGTTAATAATAAAGAGGTGAAAAACTTCGACGTGCGTCTCGCCATACATAAAGTAGATTACTTTGTTCCGGTAGACCTTTCCGACTTTCCCGGCAAAACGGTTTCTTTCAAGTTTAAGATGAACTCCAATGACCCGATTCGTGTCAACCTTTCGCCGGATAATACCGCTTGCTGCAAGGAAATGAAACTTTCCGACACCTTCGATACGACCAACCGTGAAAAGTTTCGTCCGACCTATCACTTCTCTCCCCTTTACGGATGGATGAACGACCCGAACGGAATGGTCTATAAAGACGGTGAATACCATCTTTTTTACCAGTACAACCCTTATGGCTCCAAATGGGGAAACATGAACTGGGGACACGCTATCAGCAAAGACCTCGTAAACTGGGAACACCGCCCCGTTGCGATAGCACCGGATGCGCTCGGTACTATCTTCAGCGGCTCTGCCGTGGTAGACCATAACAATACAGCCGGCTTCGGAGCAGGCGCAATCATCGCCATTTATACACAAAACAGCGACCGTCAGGTACAAAGCATCGCTTATAGCACTGACAACGGACGCACTTTCACCAAATACGAAAACAACCCTGTACTTGTATCCGAAGCACGCGACTTCCGCGATCCGAAAGTCTTTTGGTACGAAGCAACCAAACGCTGGATCATGGTGCTCGCAGTGGGACAGGAAATGCAGATTTTCTCTTCTCCCAATCTGAAAGACTGGGCATTTGAAAGTAGCTTCGGCGAAGGATACGGTGCTCATGGCAACGTATGGGAATGCCCCGATTTATTCGAACTTCCGGTAGAGGGCACCAACGAAAAGAAATGGGTATTGCTTTGCAGCCTCGGTGACGGTCCTTTCGGTGACTCCGCTACTCAATACTTTGTCGGTAGCTTCGACGGCAAGAAATTTAGTTGTGACAATCAGCCGAATGTCACGAAATGGATGGACTGGGGGAAAGACCATTATGCTACAGTTACTTGGAGCGATGCCCCCGACAACCGCCGTATCGCCATTGCATGGATGAGCAACTGGCAATATGCAAATGACGTGCCAACTTCTCAATACCGTAGTCCGAACTCCGTTCCTCGTGATTTGAGTCTCTTTGCCATCGACGGTGGGATTTATCTTCAATCCGCTCCTTCTCCCGAATTGTTGAAACTGCGTGACGTTTCCAAAAAGCGCTCGTTCAAGGTTAACGGAACACGTATCGTGAAAGATTTGATTCCGAACAATGAAGGTGCTTACGAAATAGAATTATCCCTCAGGAATCAGCAGGCAGAAGTCATCGGTTTCCGTCTCTACAATGACAAGGGTGAAGAAGTAGATATGCAGTATGACATGAAAGAGAAGAAATTCTCGATGGACCGTCGCAAGAGTGGCGAGGTAAGTTTCAACGAAAACTTCCCGATGCTGACTTGGACTGCGATTGAAGGGGATAAGGATGAAATGAAACTCCGCCTGTTTGTAGACAGATCAAGTGTAGAGGCTTTCGGTGACGGTGGACGCTTCGCTATGACCAATCAGGTATTCCCTTCGGAACCTTACAATCATATCAGCTTCTACAGCAAAGGCGGTGCCTATAAAGTAGATTCATTCGTGGTTTACAAACTGAAGAAATAAAAAACGACTTTCTTCTCCCTGCGCTCTTTTTGATACACGCTAACATACCTTTATCCTTGCGTTAACATGCCTTTATGTTCTCCTTATGTATAGGAGATAGATAGCGTTTCACCTACGTGATACGATCTGTTCATTACTGTGATAAGGCCTTATCACCCTTGTGATACGATCTGTTCACAGCCGTGATAAGCAAAGAAAATAGGAGGCTAAAAGAAAAAGGATCAATAGGAAAGGAAAATAATTACTGTGCTAATATACGAAATTATAATAGATAAAACAATGGAAAATACTAAAAACGCTTCTCTCTCCAAGCTAGTCCCGGTAATGCTTTGTTTCTTTGCCATGGGATTCGTTGATCTGGTGGGCATTGCCTCCAATTATGTAAAAGCAGACCTGGGTCTGACAGACTCACAAGCAAACATCTTCCCTTCATTGGTGTTCTTCTGGTTTCTGATTTTCTCCGTACCGACAGGTATGCTGATGAGCCGTATCGGTCAGAAGAAAACCGTGTTGCTCAGTTTGATCGTGACTTTTGCTTCTTTACTGTTGCCTGTCTTCGGGGACAGTTACGCACTGATGCTGATTTCTTTTTCCCTGTTAGGTATTGGAAACGCACTGATGCAGACTTCACTGAACCCGCTTCTTTCCAACATCGTTCGTGGTGACCGTCTGGCAAGCAGCCTTACCTTCGGACAATTTGTGAAAGCGATCGCTTCTTTCCTTGCACCGTACATTGCCATGTGGGGAGCAACGCAGGCGATTCCTTCTTTCGATCTGGGGTGGCGTGTATTATTCCCTATTTATATGGTAATAGCCATCCTTGCCATTCTGCTGCTCAACGCGACACAGATTGAAGAAGAGAAGGAAGAAGGCAAACCTTCCACTTTCGGACAGTGCCTGGCATTGCTCGGCAAACCGTTTATCCTGCTTTGCTTTATCGGAATCATGTGTCACGTAGGTATCGACGTCGGTACAAACACTACTGCACCTAAGATTCTGATGGAACGCATCGGCATGACATTGGATGATGCTGCTTTTGCAACCAGCCTCTATTTTATCTTCCGTACGGCAGGCTGTTTTCTGGGATCATTCATCCTGCGTCAGATGTCTCCGAAATCTTTCTTCGGTATCAGTGTTGTTATGATGCTGGCTGCGATGGTAGGGTTGTTCATCTTCCATGATAAGGCGGTGATTTACGCTTGTATCGCTCTGATCGGTTTTGGTAACTCGAATGTGTTCTCTGTTATTTTCTCGCAGGCATTGCTTTATCTGCCGGGAAAGAAAAACGAAGTTTCCGGTCTGATGATTATGGGACTCTTCGGAGGAACCGTTTTCCCGTTGGCTATGGGAGTTGCTTCGGATACTTCTATGGGGCAGAATGGTGCGATTGCTGTGATGACAGTCGGTGTACTTTACTTGCTGTTCTATACCTTCCGTATCAAAAAATAATTTTATATTTGGAAAACAATTAAATCCGTAGATCATGAATAATATAATTGTAGGAATGGGCGAAGCATTATGGGATGTATTGCCCGAAGGAAAGAAGATAGGCGGTGCTCCGGCTAATTTCGCTTATCATGTTTCACAGTTTGGTTTCGACAGCCGTGTAGTAAGTGCGGTGGGCAATGACGAACTGGGAGATGAAATCATGAAAGTATTCAAA
>ENA-ORTZ01001336-ORTZ01001336.1-human-gut-metagenome-genome-assembly--contig:-NODE-1336-length-14646-cov-7.577068_pt1 | contig 14646 bp, 15 predicted proteins | sample MGYA00242075_ERZ509199 | MGnify/ENA primary metagenome ERZ509199 (study PRJEB26280, sample SAMEA2338824) | human gut metagenome | biome: human gut; feature: human-associated habitat; material: faeces...
CTGTTGTTGTGCTTTCGAGTGTTGATATTATAAATATTTTCCGCGGAAGAATTTCTGCAGCTCAGCTTTTTAAAAATATTACAAATACTACTGCAACAGTTGCAGGCGGTACGGCAGGTTGGGTTGGAGGTGCTTCTGCCGGCGCGGCACTTGGTTCTGTAGTTCCGGTAATAGGCACTGCTGTAGGAGGTTTGGTTGGCGGGCTGATAGGTTCATTTGTTGGCGGTTCAGCCGCTAACAGTATTTCTTCAGCTGTGCTGGATGAATTTATTGAAGACGATGCCAAAGAAATGGTTGAAATTATTGAAGATATTTTTAAAGATATGGCAGGCGAATTTCTTATAAGCCAGAAAGAGGCAGAAAAAATTGCCGATATATTAAAAGATACGCTTGACGGTGGTTTGCTGAAAGATATGTATGCAGTGATTACAGGTATAGTTTTGCCCGTGAAATAATGCAGCCTGTATTTGAACAGGTAACGTCCGAACGTGAAAAAATAATTTTGCCGCAGCAGGAAGAAATGTTTAACGGCATGCGTATGCTGCTGGAAAATGTTGATGCTGATAAGGAATAAGGTTATACAAACAAAAACGCTTCTGAACTTAGTTCAGAAGCGTAAATTTCATTTTGGTGCCGAAGGCCGGACTCGAACCGGCACGTGGGGTAACCACGCTTGATTTTGAGTCAAGTGCGTCTGCCAATTCCGCCACTTCGGCACGTTTTTAATGTCCGTGGTGTCACGGAACAATAGTAATAATACCATGGCAGGTTGTTTTTGTCAATAGTTTTTAATTTTAAGTAAAATAATATTTAAAGTGCCGGGTTTGTAAACTATTTTTAATATTTTATTGTTTTATATTTTTTGTTGGTTTTGATATAATATAAGCATAACCATATAAAAGAAGGATTGTATAATGAGAGTTAAATTTGATGAATCTTTAAAAATCAGCGGCCCGTATGGCGATATGGACGCTAAATTTCAGCCGTGCCAGGATGACGATGCACCGAACAACCTTTTAATAATGGCGCACGGTTTCCGCGGCAGTATGGAAGGCGGCGGCAGGGCGGCGTATCTTTCGCAGATGGCGTCGCTGTTTGTGAACGTTCTGCGTTTTAATTTTACCGGCAGCCAGATTCTTTCGCATCAGATTGAAGAACTGAATGCTGTGCTTGATTTTGCAATGAAAGAATATAAAAATCCGCGTATTTTTTTATTGGGGCGCAGCATGGGCGGAGCAGCTTCGTTGGTTACTGCTTCGCGCCGTAGCGAAATTGCGGGGCTTGCTTTATGGGCAACGCCGAATGATTTGCACGCTACTTTTAAAAATGCGCTGGGCAGCGAGAATTACAGCCGTTTAAAAAACGGAGAAACGCTTAATTTGGAGGATGAACGCGGCAGCATTACGTTGACGCCGGATTTTGTAAGTGACCTTGATAATTATGATTTGCAGGCAATGCTTAAAGCGTGGCAGAAACGACCGCTGCTTGTAATTCACGGCAGTGAGGATGAAACCGTTAATGTGGAGCAGGCGCAGCGCAGCTTTGCTCTTTCCGGGCGGCCGAAGAAGCTGGTTATTGTAAACGGGGCCGACCACAGTTTTACCAATCACAGCAATAAAGCGGCGGAAGAAGTTATCGGCTGGCTGCGTTCACGCCTGTAATTTTTGACGCGCGAGTCTTTTACGAGGTATAATATACTTATAACTATTTTTAAATTTTGGGAGGAATGGTTTTGAAAAAACTGTTACTGTTAATAATGCTTATGTGCAGCGTGGCTGTAAGCGCCTGCGGCAGCGAACCGCAGAAAGAAGCAATGCCTCCTGCAACGGCGGTGTTTGAAACCAATATGGGCAATTTTGAAGTGGCTCTGGCAACCGATTTGGCGCCGAATACCTGCAAAAATTTTATTGACCTTGCTAACAAGGGCTTTTACAACGGCGTGATTTTTCACCGTGTTATCGATAATTTTATGATTCAGGGCGGCGACCCGACGGGAACCGGTATGGGCGGCCCCGGCTACACCATTAAAGATGAGTTCAGCAGCAAGCTGCTCCACGACGGGCCGGGCGTACTTTCCATGGCTAATGCAGGCCCTGATACCGGCGGCAGCCAGTTTTTCATCACGCTGCGCGACTGCCCGTGGCTTGACGGCAAACATGCCGTGTTTGGCAAAGTAACAAAAGGCATGGAAGTTGTTTACCGCATTGGCAAAGTAGCAACCGACGCTAACGACAAACCTTTAAAAGATGTTGTAATTAACAAAATAACCATTAAGCAGTAACGAAAGGAGCGCGGACTTGACTTTAATGCAAAGCGAAGGCTTGATTGAAGTACAGGACCAGCAGGAGATGCTGGCCATTCTGGGGCGTAATGATGAACTTTTGCGCGTTATTCAGGAGTGTTATGACGCTAAAATCGTAGCGCGCGGCAATGTAATCAGTTTCAGCGGCAGCGAAGAAGAAGTAAAGCAGCTGGAGAACCTTTTTAAGGAGCTGCTGTTTTTGGAGCGTCAGGGTGCTGCCATTACCACGCACGATGTGCGTTACAGCATACGCATGATTGCCGAAGCGCAGCTTGACGCACTGCACCGTATGTATGCCGATACCATTATCGTAACAAGGCGCGGCAGGCAGGTTAAGGCAAAAACGCTGGGGCAGTGGAATTATATTGACGCAATCCGCCGCAATGCGATTACCATTGGCATAGGGCCTGCCGGTACAGGCAAAACTTACTTGGCCGTGGCGCTTGCTGTTAAGGCGCTGAAAAACAAAGAAGTTGAGCGTATTATTTTAACGCGCCCTGCCGTTGAAGCAGGTGAAAAATTAGGCTTTTTGCCCGGCGACATGCAGGATAAAGTTGACCCTTACCTGCGCCCTTTGTATGATGCGCTTTATGACATGCTTGGCAATGAAACCTTTCAGAAATATATTACCCGCGGCACGATTGAGGTTGCGCCGCTGGCGTATATGCGCGGGCGCACGCTGAACGAAGCGTTTATCATTCTGGACGAGGCGCAGAATACCACGCCGGAGCAGATGAAGATGTTTTTAACCCGTTTCGGCTTCGGCTCTAAAATGGTTATAACTGGCGACGTTACTCAGATAGACCTGCCGGGCGGCAAAAAGAGCGGTTTAAAGCAGGCTGCCTATATTTTGCGCAATACTCCCGGTATTGGCGTGGTAAATTTTGGCGAAACGGATGTTGTGCGCCACGAAATTGTCGGTGCCGTTATCCGTGCATATGAAGAATACGAAAAAGAAAAGCATAAACGGGAGAAAAAACATGCTGATAACGTTAGAAAATGACCAGGATAAAATAGTAATAGATGATGCTTTAAAGAGCAGGCTTGTTGCCGGGCTGAATGCTGCTGCACGCCTGCACGGGCTTACAGAGACGACGGAAGTTGACATTACCATTGTTGACGACGAAGAAATACACCGCCTGAACCGTGAATACAGGAATGTTGACCGCCCGACCGATGTTTTAAGCTTTGCGCTTGACGAAGGCGGTGAAGATGAGCCGGAACTGTTAGACGCGCCGGAAGAACACCTTTTGGGCGACATTATAATTTCTGCCGAAACTGCGCAGCGCCAGGGTGAAGAATTTGGGCACGGGCTGACGCGCGAAGTGGTTTACCTTGCCGTACACGGGCTTTTGCATCTGCTCGGTTATGACCACATGACGGAAGAAGACAAGGTAGTTATGCGTGCCAAAGAAGAAGAAGCTCTGCGCGAGATTGAACTGAGCGAGGAATTTTTAGAAGGCGGCAGATAATGGACGCAAAAGAACTGATGAAAATGGCGATTGAAGCGCGCCAAAATGCCTATGCACCGTATTCGCACTTTGCCGTAGGCGTAGCGCTGCTTGCCGAAAGCGGCAGGGTTTATACAGGCTGCAATATAGAAAACGCCAGTTACGGCTTAACCTGCTGCGCGGAACGCAACGCCATATTTGCGGCAGTTGGCGCCGGTGAGCGCAGGTTTAAAATGCTGGCAGTGGCGGCGGACAGCCCCGAACCGGTAGCACCCTGCGGAGCATGCCGGCAGGTAATTGCCGAGTTTGGCATACCGCTTGTTGTTATGGGCAATTTAAAAGAAGAAACCAAAACCATGACGGCAGAAGAACTGCTGCCTTACGGTTTTGGGCAGGAAAGCATGAATAACAAAGGAGAGAAATAAAATAGAAAAGAACAAACATTACACAGGCTTTGCCGCTATGGTTGGCAGGCCTAACGTTGGCAAAAGTACATTAACAAACGCGCTTATCGGCGAAAAAATTGCCATTATGAGCGACCGTCCGCAAACAACGCGCAACAAAATTATGTGCATTTTAAATACGGATAACGCGCAGATTATGTTTCTCGACACGCCTGGCATTCACAAACCGCATCACAAACTTGGGCAGTATATGGTGCGCGCGGCAGAAAGCACGTTAAAAGAAGTAGACGTAATTCTTTTTGTTGTTGATGTGAGCGAAAAGCGCGGCGCAGGTGAAGATTACATTATCGAACAGCTTAAAAAAGTTAAAACTCCGGTAATACTTGTTGCCAATAAGGTTGACAAGCTGGATGACAAGTCAAAACTTTTCGGCATTATTGCCAATTACGTAAACGATTATAATTTTGCCGCCGTAGTGCCGGTATCTGCCTTGCAGGATACTGATTTTAAAGCGCTGGTGGATGAAATTACCAAACATCTGCCGGAAGGACCTGCATATTATGATGAGGACATTATAACCGACCAGCCGGAACGCGTAATTGCAGCTGAAATGATACGCGAAAAAGTTTTGACAAATACGCGCGATGAAATTCCTCATTCCGTTGCTGTTGAGGTTGAAGAATTTAAAGTGCGTACCAACAACGATATTTATATCCGCGCTACTATTTTTGTGGAGCGCGAATCGCAGAAGGGCATTGTTATAGGCGCCAAGGGCAGCCTGCTTAAAAAGATAGGCCTGGAAGCCCGCAGCGACATTGAAGCGCTTTTGGGCGACAAGGTATTTTTGGATTTGTGGGTTAAAGTTAAGCCCGACTGGCGCAACAAGGACAAAGCCTTAAAACAGTTTGGTTACAGCAGCTAATTTATTTATGTGGGGAGAGATGACTTATTGACAGTCACGTGGCGGATTTATTAAAAATTTTGGCCGCCCTTTTAATTACAGGCTTAAACGCATTTTTTGTTGTATCTGAATACGCTTTGGTGAGCATCCGCCCGGCAAGGCTTGAAGAGCTTATTGCACAGGGTAACAGCCGTGCGGAGCTGGTGCTTAAAATGACGCAGAAGCGCGATACTTATATCAGCGCCGTTCAGCTTGGCATAACGGCGTCATCGCTGATTCTGGGCTGGTTCTGCGGCCCGCTTCTGGCAGGCATTATTGCCGACGGCTTTGATTTAATCGGTGAGCACTGGTATGACGATGGCGTGGTTGTTTTATGCGCATTTTTGCTGATTGTGTTTGTGCATGTTGTGTTCGGCGAGCTTGTGCCGAGGGTTATCAGCCTTGCGCATGTGGAGCGTGCGGCAATGGCAATAGCTTATCCGCTGATATTTTTCCATTATTTAATGTACCCGCTGGTTGTGTTTTTTAATAAAGCAGCCAAAGCGGTGCTTAAAGCATTAAAAATGGATAAGGTGCCGACGGAAGATATTTCGCGCAGTGAGGAAGAACTGCGCATGATTGTAAGCGCCAGTGAACAGGGCGGCAAGCTTGACCATATGGAAAGCCGCCTGCTTGATAATGTTTTTGACTTTGCCGACCGCGTGGCGCGTGAAGTTATGGTGCCGCGTCAGGATATGGTGTGCCTGTACGTTGAAGACAGTTTTGAAAAAAACATCGCCAAAGTAATGGCTACAAGGCATACGCGCTACCCACTGGTGCATGAGGACAAAGACCATGTGCTTGGCGTTGTGCATGTGCGCAGCCTTATTAACATTAAAGACAGCGAAAAGGAAAATTTTGACATGCGTTCGCGCATGAGCCCGATTATGGTAGTGCCGGAGAGCATGGATATAAGCAAGGTTTTGCAGACCATGCAGCAAAAACGCGTGCAGCTTGTTGTTGTGGCCGATGAATACGGCGGCACGGCAGGGCTTGTAACCATGGAAGATTTGCTTGAGGAAATTGTCGGTGACATTCAGGACGAGCATGACGCCGATAAGGAAGAAGAAGTTGTACACCGCGCCGACGGCACTTATGAGTTTGACGGCATGGTGCTGCTTGACGATATTACAGACCTTTTGCATATTAAATTTGAAGAGCCGGAAGAAGATACCATCGGCGGGCTGGTGTTCGGTTTACTGGAACGCAAGCCTGAACCCGGCGATAAAATTGAGGTAGACGGCTGGAGCTTTGAGGTACTGCGTGCCGAAGGCTTCCGCGTAACGCGCGTGCGTGCGGCAAAGCAGCCGGAAATGCCTGTTTATGCGGATGAATAGCAATGACTGATAAAGGTTTTAACGACGAAGCACTAATTTTAAAGGTTAAAAACTGGCAGACTGCGGATAAGTACGCAGTCTGCTTTTCGCGCGGGCACGGCAAAATAAGTTTTCTGGCGTACGGCGCGCGATATGCGCGTACTAACGGCGGCAGGCTTGTGCAGCCGTTTGCTGTGCTTGATATGAACTTTTTTGCCGGTAAGAAGCTGGATACTTTAAAAAGCTGCGAGCTTATAAGTTACCCGTTGCAGTTTGATTTAAAGCAGATGGCTTATGCCGCTTTAATTGCGGAAGTAACGGAAAACCTGACGGAAGAACATCAGCCGCAGGAAGAAATATACGAACTGCTTTTGGCTGTGCGCAGCGTGCTTACAAAGCATAATCCGCGCCTGGTGGCGCTTTCTTACATAGTAAAGCTGCTGTTTTTAACAGGTATTTTACCCAACTGCCAGAGCTGCGTAAACTGCGGCAAACCGGCAGAGGGCGATGCGTATTTCAGCGTTGTGCAGGGCGGGCTTGTGTGCAACGACTGCCACGGCGGCGAAGAGCTGCCGTTCGGCACGGAAGCGCAGGAGTTTATGGCACAGCTTTTAACGCTTGATTTTAACAATCCGCAGCCTTTTAAAGTGCGCGGCGGCGCCTTGATGGAGCTTGAAAAAATTTTGCAGCGCTTTATCGTTTTCCAGACCGACAAACCTTTAAAAAGCCTCGGCTTTTTAAGCCAGACCGGTTTTTAAGCATTGACAAAACAGCAGTTATTTGGTATATTTTCTGTTAAGCAATGATAAGAAGTAGTAACCGCACATTCAGCGAGCCGGGGCGGTGTAAGCCGGCAACAGCGGCGAAGGCGTCTTGGAGCCAAATTATATAAACATCGAGGCGGGCTGCAAATTGCAGCCAAGCAGGGTGGAACCGCGGAAGCATTTGTGCCTCCGTCCCTGTAACTAATATTGTTACAGAGACGGGGGCTTTCGTTTTTGTAACGCAAATACAGGAGGGATATTATGGATTTTCAGACAATTATTTTGAAGCTGCAAAAATTCTGGGGCGAACAGAAATGCATTTTAACGCAGCCCTACGATATTGAAAAAGGCGCAGGCACCATGAACCCGCGCACGTTTTTAAGGGTACTCGGTCCTGAACCCTGGCGCGTGGCTTATGTAGAGCCTTCCCGCCGCCCGGCAGACGGACGCTACGGCGATAACCCGAACCGTCTTTTCCAGCATCATCAATTCCAGGTTATTATTAAACCTTCGCCGGATAATATTCAGGAACTGTACCTGCAAAGCCTTGCCGAACTCGGCATTCATCAGGACGAGCACGACATCCGCTTTGTAGAGGACAACTGGGAATCACCGACTTTGGGCGCCTGGGGCCTTGGCTGGGAAGTATGGCTGGACGGTATGGAAATTACCCAGTTTACCTACTTCCAGCAGGTTGGCAGCATTGACGTTAAACCCGTCAGCGTAGAAATTACCTACGGTTTGGAACGCCTTGCCATGTACATTCAAGGCGTGGAAAACGTATTCGACATTCAGTGGGTTGACGGCGTTACCTACGGCGATGTATTCCATACCAACGAAGTTGAGCAGTCCTATTACAACTTCCAGATTGCCGATACCGATTTACTGTTCGATTTGTTTGACAAGTACGAAGCAGAAGCAAAACGCGTAATCGAAGCAGGCTATATCCGCCCGGCTTACGACTATGTTTTGAAATGCTCGCATACCTTTAACCTGCTCGATTCCCGCGGGGCAATCAGCGTAAGCGAAAGAACGGCCTTTATTGCCCGCGTGCGCGCCATGGCAAGGCTGTGTGCCGCCGCTTATGTTGAACAAAGGGAGAAGCTCGGCTTCCCGATGCTGAAAGGGGAGAATTTATAATGGAAAAATTATTGTTTGAAATTGGCACCGAAGAAATACCGGCTAAATTTATGCCCGGCATTTTAAAACAGTTAAAAGAACTTGCAGCTGCTAAAATGCAGGAGCTGCGCATTCCTTTTGAAGATATTACCGTTTACGGCACTCCCCGCCGTATGGCGTTTATTGCCGGCGGCGTTGCCGAAACACAGGCTGACGTTGTTGTTGAAGCCAAAGGCCCTTCCGTTAAAATTGCCTATGTAAGCGGCGCACCCAGCAAAGCTGCACAGGGTTTTGCGCGCGGCCAGGGCGTTGACGTAAAAGACCTTGTTGTACGCGACAACTACGTTTATGCCGTTAAGCATCTGGCAGGCCAGCCCGTTGTTGAACTTTTGCCGGGTCTTTTGATGGACATTTTAACTTCTTTAAGTTTCCCGAAAACCATGCGCTGGGCAGATTACGAATTCCGTTTTGTACGTCCTATCCGCTGGATGGTTGCCCTGTTTGGCGACCAGATTATCCCTGTTGAAATTTGCGGCGTAAAAAGCGGCAAGTTCAGCATGGGCCACCGCTTTATGCAGCAGTCGCTTAAAGCTGCAGCGGAAAGCCAGGGCTTACTCAGCGCAGCGCTCAGCAAAGTTGGCAACAAAGTTTATTCTGCTCTGGCAGGAGTTAAAGGCGCTGTGGAAATTCCTTCGGCCGGCGATTACAAAAAAGTTATGTACGACAATTTTGTTATGGTTGACCAGGATGAACGCCGTGCGCTGATTTTGCAGCAGATTAAGGATTTGGCTGCGCAGAACGGCGGCGAAGCCGAGATTAACGAAGATTTGCTTGAAGAAGTAAACTACCTTGTTGAATGGCCGACCGCTTTGTGCGGCAAGTTTGAGGAAAAATTCCTGAGCCTGCCGAAAGAATGCATTATTACCCCGATGCGTGAACACCAGAGATATTTCCCTGTGCTTGACGAAGACGGCAATCTGCTGAATAAATTTATTACCGTACGCAACGGCGGCAGCGAACACCTTGATATTGTAACCCACGGCAACGAACGTGTACTGCGCGCACGTTTGAGCGATGCCGAGTTCTTCTTTAACGAAGACCGTGCAACCAAACTGGAAGACCGTCTGGAAAAACTTAAAACCGTTTCCTTCCAGGAAGGCCTTGGAAATATGTACGATAAGAGCGAGCGCCTTGTTAAAATGGCGGAAATGCTGCGCTTTGCCATTAACACTCCCGTTGATGAAGAAGAACTGCGCCGCTGCGCACTTTTGTGCAAAACCGACCTTGTTACCGGCATGGTAATTGAATTTACCGAACTGCAGGGCGTAATGGGCCGCGAATATGCACTGCTGGACGGCGAAAAACCTGAAGTTGCCACCGGCATTTTTGAACACTATCTGCCGCGTTTTGCAGGCGACGCACTGCCGGCAACAACTATCGGCCGCATTGTCGGCATCGGCGACAAACTCGACAACATCTGCGCTACTTTCAGCCGCGGGCTTGCTCCTACCGGTTCTCAGGACCCATATGCGCTGCGCCGTCAGGCTCTTGGCGTTATCAATATACTGCTTGATGCAAACTATCATATTTCGCTGGCTAAAATTATCGCCGGTACTTTGTATCTGTTGGACATCAAACCGGAAGAAACCGGCAAGCTGGTGCCGCAGATTATGGAATTCTTCAAACAGCGTCTGCGTAACCTTTTGATGGACCAGGGCATTCGTTACGACGTTATCGATGCAGTATTTGCCGATAAACGCAACGACGATATGGTAGATTTGGCAGTACGCTGCAAAGCTCTGGCTGCTTATGTTGAAGCAGGCAATGCAGAGCCTCTGGTACAGGTTTCCGTGCGCGTAAGCAATCTGTGCAAAAAAATCGAAAAAGAAGTTGCAATCAGCGGCGCGCTGTTTAAAGATGAATCTGAAAACAAACTGCATGAAGTTGTTGCAGCAGTAAGCAAGGAAATTATTCCGGAAATTGTACTGTACGATTATGCTGCTGTTTTAAAAGCAGGTGAAAAGGTTATTGAACCTGTTAACACCTTCTTTGACAACGTAATGGTTATGGACGAAGATGAAAACGTTAAAAATAACCGCCTGGCAATGCTTGAAGAAGTACGCGGCATAGTTAACGCCGTTGGCGATTTGAGCCTGCTGGTGCTGTGAGTAAAGGCTTAAACATATAATTTGTTGATAACGCTTAGCCTGGGTTTATTACTGGGCTAAGCGTTTTTTATGTCTTAAATTGAAAATATGTCTGATTGACAAGTTGGTACCGCCAGTGGTACTATAATTACAAGGAGAACAATGAGCCAATTAGAGAAACTTTTATTAAGAATAAAAAATAATCCTAAAACTGTAAGATTTGATGAACTTGACAAAATATTAAAACGTTTGGATTTTGAAGCCCGTCAGCCAAAGGGCGGCAGCAGCCATTATATTTATACTAAAGGTAATTTCATTTTGTGTATACCAAAGCATAATCCTTATATTAAACAGGTTTATGTGGAAAAGGTAATTGAATTTTTAGAGAAAGAAGGTATGTAGCAATGAATGAAAATAAATTAGATTATTATATGAATTTAAAATATGAAGTTGTTGTAGAACCTTCTGATGATGGTTATGTTGTTTATATACCTGAACTTCCCGGCTGCATTACGCAGACTGACGATGCATCAGAAATTATTTCAATGATAACAGATGCCAAAAGATGCTGGTTGGAGGTAGCACTTGAAAAAGAAATACCGGTGCCTTTGCCTAAAAAAGTTGGGGATTACAGCGGCAGGTTTAATTTAAGGCTGCCAAAAACTTTACATAAAAGATTAAGTGACAGAGCAAAAAAAGAAAAAGTAAGCATTAACCAGTTAGCGACATATTATATCGCTGATGGCTTGGCAAGATAATATTTTCTCTTAAAACTCCCGTTGGCACGCAAAACCAACGGGAGTTTTTATATAACAGAATGTTTTTGTGGTATAATTAAAATAATATTACTATACTAAAAATGATGAGGTGAAATGAATGGATAATAAAAATTTTGACTGGATAAAATTTTATACTGAATTTGCAATAAAATTAATCCCTTTTGATAAAGATAGAATTTTGCTTTTGATAAAATTAAAAAAAGTTTTAGATGAAGCTAAAGTTAACTTTCCTATTATGGAAAATGATCATACTGAACTTAGAGATATATGTCCATTTACTGTATTTAGTATATTTAATAGAGGTATAACTAATGAAAATCGTCGAAAAATTTGTGCAGGTTTAAAAAGTGAATTTCAGATAGAAGCCCCAGTCCCTGAAAGTTTTGATGGAATACCCGTTTTAGATAATAGGAAATCATGGTTTTTTGCATATAAAGATAAAAGAAGAGTTGATGATATAGATAATTTGTGGAATTTATTTGCGAGAGCGATTGAATATGATGATAATCATAAACGTAAGGGAGATTTTATTGAAGCTTTTAACAGAGTCCTATTACAGAGTGGTATAAAATGGAATATAACTATGGGGTTGTATTGGATTGCACCATTTTCATTTTTAAATTTAGATAGTGTAAATCAAAATTTTATTGTAAACAATTCTGAAATTGTTAATAATATTGAAGTAGATGGTCTTTTTAAAAAGATGATTAATGGAAACGAATATTTACAACTTATTGAGAGTTGTGAAGATTACTTTAAAAAAGAAAATAGTAAATATTGTAGTTTCCCAGAGTTATCATTAGCTGCATGGAAATATTCTCAAAATAAAGTTAATAAATGTTGGCTTGTTGGAGCAAGTTGGGATAGAGTTAATAAAACAGATGAGTTTATAGAAAATGAAATTTGGCAAAATGGTTATGATGATAAATATTTAGATGAAGTTAAACATGTAAAAGTTGGTGATAAAATAGTTATTAAGACTACATATACGATGAAAAATAATTTACCTTTTGAATACAATAATAAAACTGCTTCGGTTATGGATATTGTTGCTATTGGAACAGTAACAAAAAATTTAAAAGATGGTAAAAACTTAGAGGTGAATTGGAATAATAAGTTAGATGAACCTAAAAAATGGTTCTTTGGTAGTTGGAGAGATACTATACAAGAAATTAAAAGAGAAAAAAGTTGGAAAGAAGCAGATTTGTTGGATTTTATATTTGAAGGTAAAGAACAAGATTATAATAAATTTTTAAACGATAAAACTGAGGAAGCAAGTGAATTGAGTGACAAAATCGAACAAGAAGTAATGGAGTTAGATAAAAATATTATCAATCCATACACCAAACAAAATTTCCTTAACGAAGTATTTATGACAGAAACTGATTACGATAAACTTGTGGCTTTGCTTAAGTATAAAAAGAACATTATTTTGCAGGGAGCGCCCGGTGTTGGTAAAACTTTTACTGCTAAGCGTCTGGCATATTCTTTAATTGGCACAGAAGATGACAACCGCATTGCTATGGTGCAATTTCATCAAAATTATTCATATGAAGACTTTGTTATGGGTTACCGTCCTTCTGAAAATGGTTTTGAACTGCGAAGCGGTGTATTTTATGATTTTTGCGAAACGGCTCGTAATGATATAAATAACGAATATTATTTTATTATAGATGAAATTAATCGTGCTAATTTAAGTTCTGTTTTTGGTGAACTTTTAATGCTTGTTGAAAACGATTACCGTGATAAACATGTCAACCTTGTTTATAAAAAAGATGAGCTATTTAGTGTTCCGCATAATGTTTATATAATTGGAATGATGAATACGGCAGACCGCAGTATTGCCATGATTGATTATGCGTTGCGCCGCCGTTTCAGCTTTTTTACAATGAAACCGGGATTTGAAAGTAATGGTTTTATGGTATGGCAGCATAAGGTTAGCAATGATGTTTTTGACACTTTGATTGAGAAAATTAAAAAGTTAAATGCAGATATTGCTGCTGATGGTTCTCTTGGCGAAGGGTTCTGCATAGGGCACAGTTATTTTGTTTATGATGAGAAAAATATACCGGCGAACGGTGTTGAAGCATGGCTGCGAAATGTAGTGTACTATGATATTTGTCCAATGCTTGATGAATACTGGTTTGATGATAAACAAAAAAGTGAACACTGGCAAAATGAACTGACGGGTATTTTTAGCAAATGAAAGCTGAAAACAGTGTTTTGATAAAAAATATTTATTATATGCTGGCTTATGCCTATAAAGCTTTGCGCCGTGATGGATTTGAAAAAGTTGCAGCGGAAAGTTTTGACAATATTCACGATTTGTTTGCGGCGATTCTTATAAAAGGTATTGAATACCAGATTAAGCAGGGACTAACAAAAGAGTATGTAAAAAGCTGCCGCTTGCAGAAAACTTTGCGCGGTAAAATTGACATCGCCGGTACTGTTGGGCAAATGACGAAACGAAGCAAGCAATTAAGCTGTGTTTACGGAGTCTTGACGGAAGACAATTTGTTTAACCGTATTTTAAAATCTGCTGTGATATTACTGCTGAACCATGGCGAAGTTAAACATGAAAATAAAATTGCGTTAAAAAAACTGTTGCCGTTATTAAGTAATGTTTGTGATATTAAGCCGCTTGAAATTAATTGGTCGCTGTTAAGTTACCGCAAGGGTAATGCTTCGTATCAGATGTTGATATATTTGTGCCGTTTGTTGTTTGAAGGTATGATTATCAGCCATGATGGCAGAGTAAAGCTTGCAAAATTCTTGGACGGACAGCATTTATGCGATTTGTATGAGACGTTTGTGCGTGCTTATTATGAAAGACACTATCCTCAGCTGGATCCGAGAGCTGCTTATGTGGCGTGGGCTTTGGATGACAAACAGGATATGTTTTTGCCGGGGATGTATACAGATACTATGCTTGAAAGCAGTGATAAAGTTTTAATTATCGACACAAAGTGTTACCGCCGTATTTTAACGCAGCAGTACGATAAAAAGAGTGTTTGTTCTGCCAATTTATATCAGATTTATGCATATGTAAAAAATAAAACTGCTGTTACAGATAAGGGTGTCAGTGGTATGCTGCTTTACGCAAAAACTGATGAAGATATAACGCCGAATGTTGTTTACAGTATGGGTGGAAATAAAATTTTTGTACGTACGCTTAATTTAAACTGTGAGTTTGAGAAAATAAAAGAGCAGCTTGATAAAATAGTAGCGGAAAATTTTACTGCATAATATGAATTTAACAAAACAGTAAAAATATTTTCAAAACTCCCGTTGGCACGCAAAACCAACGGGAGTTTTTGTGTGCTTTTACATGGTTATTGCATGATGATTCTGCAAATGCAGTTTAGCGCAAAAGCCCTGCTTACGGCACTATCTCAGTTTAAGATAGTGCCTGTTTGCATAAAAC
>ENA-ORTZ01001379-ORTZ01001379.1-human-gut-metagenome-genome-assembly--contig:-NODE-1379-length-14317-cov-5.673398_pt1 | contig 14317 bp, 10 predicted proteins | sample MGYA00242075_ERZ509199 | MGnify/ENA primary metagenome ERZ509199 (study PRJEB26280, sample SAMEA2338824) | human gut metagenome | biome: human gut; feature: human-associated habitat; material: faeces...
CAGTACCACACCGGTACAGCCTGCTGAATTAATCAATACGAAAATGGAGGTGTTTTTTATGCGAGAACTCAGAAACACAAAAATCATTGCTGTAGATCACGGCTACGGCAACATGAAAACAGCAAATACCGTCACACCAACCGGAATCAAAGCCTATGAAACAGAACCCATCTTCACCGGGAATATTCTGGAATATAACGGCATTTACTACCGGATTGGCGAAGGACACAAAGAATTTATCCCAGATAAAGCTATGGACGAAGAATATTATCTTCTAACTCTCATGGCGATTGCAAGGGAACTGAATGTCTTTTCCATCCGTGAAGCAGACGTTCATCTGGCTGCCGGGCTTCCTCTGACATGGATCAGAAACCAGAGAGAAGATTTCCGTTCCTATCTGCTCCAGAATCCAGAAGTCCATTACCGATTTAACAGCAAAGAGTATCATCTCCGTTTTGTGGGATGCAGCCTTTACCCGCAGGGATATCCGGCTATCGTAAACCGACTTGGAGATTTCAAGGGGACAAATCTTCTTGCAGATATCGGCAACGGAACCATGAACATTCTGTATATCAATAATAAGAAAGCACAGGAAAGCCGGTGCTGGACAGAAAAGTTTGGCGTAAACCAATGCATGATTGCCGCTAAAAACGCTGTTCTGGACAACTTCGGAGTAAAGATTGAAGAATCTACCGTAGAGCAGATTCTGCGGTTTGGAACCGCTGACATTTCAGCGTCTTATCTGGATTGTATTACTGCTGTTGCCAGACAGTATGTCACAGATATTTTTGCCACGCTCCGCAAATATGAATACAATCCTGGCCTGATGCGCCTGTATGTGGTCGGAGGCGGTGGATGCCTGATCCGTAACTTTGGAGCGTATGACAAATCACGAGTTACCATCCTTGATGATATCTGTGCCACTGCCAAAGGTTATGAATCTCTGGCTTATATGAGCCTGAAAAGGAGGGGATAAACCATGCAGAACAATATCCGCAACACAAACCTGCGCTTTAATCTGGACAAAGAACAGCAACGGAGAGCCTGGGAATATTTACAGACGATGGACAGGCAGGATTTTAAATCTTACAGTCAGGTAATCTCTCTTGCACTGGTAGATTATTTTGACCGCTACTACCGCACTCAGGCTGATCCCTATCTGGAAACAAGGGAACGGGAAGAACTTTTTGTGAAACAGATTGTAGAAGCAGTAGAACACAGCCTGAAACAGTCATTGCCGATTTTTCTGTCCGGGCTGACTGCAGGCATGTTGGAAAGGGAATCCCCCATCAGGATGCCCTTTCCAGCTCCTGAAAAAGAACAGCCGGATCGTGATATAGACTGGGATTTTCTTGGAGAATAAACCATTGTGATTGGAGGTGAACACATGACGGACTTTCTGACAGCAGACACAAGCCTGCCATCTTATATGATGTTTCCCCGTTTTCTTCTGGACATGGAAATAAACGAAACTGCCAAAATGCTTTATATGATCCTGCTCGACCGTGCAAGGCTTTCCCAGAAAAATGAGGGCTGGTCAGATACAAATGGTCATGTGTTCCTCTACTTTACGATTGAAGCACTGGCAGAAGTTCTCCACAAAAGCCAGATGACGGTGAAAACTGCTCTGGCAGTACTGGAAAAACAGGAGCTTATCTTCCGAAAACGGCAGGGTCCCGGACAGCCCAATCGGATTTATGTAAAACTCCCAAAAGAAACCATCCACTATACAGACAGATTTCTTTCCCTAAGACAGACAGAAAACTGTCCTATTGACAGACAGGATTCTTTCCCTGATACAGACAGAAAACTGTCTGGTAATAAGAAAGAGATAAAAAAGAACAATTTAGCAATAAGAGGGAGTAAGGAGCCACTCTCACCCTATGGAAAATTTCAAAATGTTTTTCTGTCAGAAAAAGAGCTTGAAGATATCCGGCAGACAATCCCTGACTGGAAGGATTATATTGAACGCTTATCCGGTTATATGGCTTCTACCGGAAAGCAATATCAGAACCACGCAGCTACCATCATCAGTTGGGCAAGACAGGATCATCCTGCTTCCCGGCAAAGAAATTACGAAAGTGAGGAATACGAAACATTATGACAACATTTACAGAAAAACCAACAGCTATCACACCAAACAGAGAGCTTCAGTCTGATGAATATTTTAACGAAACAAATCACCTGATCTACTGTTCCAAATGCAATACGCCAAGACAGTGCAGGCATGAATTACAGGGAAAGGTTCTTATTCCTTCCATCCGCTGTAAGTGCCAGCAGGAGATCTTTGAACAGGAGGAAGCCCAGAGAAAACTTCATGAAAAGCAAATGGAAATAGAGCATCTCAAAACCAGCGGCTTACAGGACAAATCACTTTATGACTACACCTTTGCCAAAGATAACGGCAGCAATCCGGAAATGAAACTTGCACACAATTATGTAAGTAACTGGGAAGAGATGAAAGCAAACGCTTCCGGACTTCTCATCTGGGGCGATGTCGGTACTGGAAAATCTTTCTTTGCAGGCTGCATTGCCAATGCCCTTCTGGAAAAAGGCGTCCCGGTACTGATGACCAACTTTTCCCGGATTCTGAATACCCTTACCGGAATGCATTTTGAAGACAGGAATCAGTTCATCCACAGCTTAAACCGCTACAGCCTTCTGATCATTGATGACCTCGGAATTGAACGGAACTCTGACTTTGCACTGGAACAGGTATTCAATGTGATTGACAGCCGTTACCGCAGTAAAAAGCCCCTGATCATAACAACCAATCTCACTTTATCAGAGCTGAATAACGCCGCTGATATCGCACACAAGCGAATTTATGACCGGATTCTGGAGAGATGTGTTCCCATCCGTATCAATAACCGGAATATCCGTCAGGACAATGCAACAGCTAATTTAAAAAAAACGAAAAAAATTCTGTTAGATAATCACACTTCAAACCAGAGTTGAAACAAAGCAGCATCGCACAATAACTATTTTTCACTGACAGTAGTACTACTTTCTTTTCTTATTTATCACCAGAGACATGCCACTGTCAGTTATCTAAAACCATAGTACCAAACCAAAAGATTTTAAAACCAAAACTGCCCGGATACGGGCATAAAAAGGAGGTGCCAGATATGGCAGATAAAAAAATCATGACACCGGAAGAAAAAGCACTTTTACAGGCAAGACACCGCCAGGAAGAAGCCGAAGCAAGAAATCGCAAAAAAGAACGTGATGCCAGAACACACCGATTAGTCCAGGAAGGAGCAATTCTGGAAAGTATTGTTCCCCATATTAAAGAAATGGATTTAGATTCCCTGAAACGGGAGCTGATGATCCGGCTACGGGGAATGTAAACGCACAAGTTCCACTCCCGAAGGGCGCACTTACTCACCACCTGATAAATCAGGCAGTGGTATCCCCTTCGGGGCTCGTGCGCTCTGCCGAGGGCTTTATCCGCTGTTGCAGGCAACATCGAAAGGAGGTGCCAGATATGGCAATTTATCATATGCAAGCCAAAGTCGTCAGCCGTGGTTCCGGTCGATCTGCTGTTGCTGCTTCTGCTTATATGAGCTGTAGCCGCATGTACAATGATTATGACGGCATCCAGCATGACTATACCAGAAAGCAGGGGCTGATCTATCAGGAGGTGATGCTTCCTCCAATGGCTCCATTGGAATGGAATGACCGGGAACAACTCTGGAATGCTGTGGAAGAAAACGAAAAGACCAAAGACAGCCGACTTGCAAGAGAATTTGTTGTCGCACTCCCCGTTGAGTTGGATAAAGACAGCAATATTTCTCTTCTTCAAGATTTTATTAAAAAGAATTTTGTAGATATGGGGATGTGTGCTGATTTTGCCATTCACGATACAGATGGTCACAATCCCCATGCACACATTCTTCTTACTGTCCGACCATTAAATGAAAATGGAACATGGCAGTATAAAACTGAAAAAGAATATCTCTGTATCAAAGATGGGGAAGAAAAAGGATTTACTGCTTCTGAATTTAAAACTGTTCAAAAGCAGGGATGGGAAAAGCAGTACCGCTATAAAGTCGGTAAAAAGAAAGAATATCTGACTCCATCTTCCGCACAGGAAAAAGGATATGAACGGATTGATAAGCACCCCAAGAGCAGCCGATATGGCAGACAGAATCCTATTTTCGAACGATGGAACAGTGATGAACAACTTTGTATCTGGCGGGCAAACTGGGCAGATGCCGTAAATAAAATGCTTGCACGTAATCAGATAAATGCTACCATTGATCACCGCAGCTTTGCAGATCAGGGAATCACCGAACAGCCAACCATCCATGAAGGCTACATTGCCCAGAATATGGAAAAGAAAGGCATGATAGCAGACCGCTGTGAAATCAACCGTCAGATTCGTGCGGATAACAAAATGCTCCGAGAATTAAAAGCAAAGGTAGCAAAACTGGCTGAAGCTGTAGAAAAGTCTATTCCAATAATAGCTGAAACGTTAGAAGCGATCCGCAATCATATGATTTTTACACAGTATCATTTGCTCCACAATGAGATGCAAAAAGAAGTGATCCATGACTGGATGAATCATTTTAATCCAATACTGAATAAATACAACACCGTTAAAAAGAAACTCAAAGCTAAAGTTACAGAGCGGAAAGAACTGAATGTGAAAAAAGAGAAAACCAGTATTTTGAATCCCATCCAGCATATAAAATTGAATCAGCAGCTTACCACTGTTACCGAAGAAATTGAAGAACTGAAATCAAGGAAAGAGCAGCTAATCTTCCAGGCAGAATGCTCTACCGATAAAGATATGACGAATCTATCCAAGAAATACGACCAGATGAATAACAATCTTGATATCCTAGATTCTCAGGACATCTCGCTCAAAAAACAGCTTGAAAAAGATGCCGCCGCTTTCCGGGAAGAAAAATTTCATCCTGAACCAGAACAATATACCGAGTTACTGGATACCAGAATCCAGATACGTCCTGATTTCCGGGATAAGCTGATCGAGCAGCTCAAAGGTACTTTTGGTAAGTATTATGACTATCACCGTCGTGATATTGCAGCCGATGAGGTGGATTATCTCAATGTGGAAGACCCTGATGTTTTCTTCCATCGTGCATGGGAACTTAAATATCAGAGAGAACAGGAAATGCGGCGAAATCAGTCTGCTCGGACTAAGAAAAGGTCACATGATATGGAATTGTAATCATCTAAAGTATTGTCCTGGCACCATAAATGGTGCCGAGACAATGAATAATATTCACACATTATTATTTTAATATTCCAACTATTTACTTTTATTTGAAATCTAAGTCATAGTCTAGCATTTTCAATGCCTATACTATCAACATTCTTTTTCTTCGATTAAATAGACACTGTCTGCTAAAACAATCAAGCTACAACGATTTTACTGTTCAATCTTTTTCTGTATGAAATGTTCAATAACATTATTGAACATAATGTCATCAAATTTTTCTCCTGAAAATACGTTATCACAAATTTCTATTAACCAATCGACATCTTTGACCGGAAGCTTGTTCTTCAATAAACAAAGCATTTCCGTAATGTTGAGCTGAATATCTTGCGTTTGAGCTGCAAGATAACACGCATCTTCTGGTTCCGTCAACAACTCCACAGATTTAGAATATATCCATAGTTCTTCTGCAATATATCCTATTGGAAGTTCATCGACATCGGTGACTTTTTTTTCAGGCAAATCATATTTTTCACTAAAGCAGTCAAGCATTTGTGCTGTCACATTCACAGGATATGGAGGCACCAGTTTATCAAGCAATGAATGATTTTCTGATTCGATTGCCTTCTTGACGTCAACGAGCATCCGTCGAGGGAACTGTAAAGCAGTAGAATCTATTTCTTTGGACTCGTTTGCAGATAATATGACTAGGTAATCAAAGGGAGCATCAGCAAATGCGATACAGCCCAGAAGCCATTCGGTTAAATTGCTTTCCGATGCCATATCAAAATTACCAACTATGATGGGATAATAGCTCAACATGTCAATGGTGTAAATCTGATCAGGAAAATGAATCGAATACTTTGATTCTAATTCCGACAATCCGTCTTCTACTATCTTTCTCTCATCCCGACAATGCCCGTCATACCAATTGCTAATTTGATATTTATTAAAATACTTATTTGGCGAATGTGTCTGGTAGTAGCTACAGCACATTATTAGTCGCTCTATGTTTTGTGTTTCCATAACACAAAGAGTCAACTGTCTTTCCTGAAAGCTAAAATCAATTGCAATTTCTGCAAAGTAATTCTGCATTGTCACAAGAGCACTTTGAGCTATTGTGAGGTTAACCATAGCCAATCTTTGTTTTTGTTCATTCTTAATGAGGAACCCTGCAAACTGATTCATAAAGTTTTGTATGCTTTGAAAGTATTTACTCTTTATTTTTCCTAACCTCTCGGGCACTGTAGCTTTTTCTTCAAAAGGACGATCTTCTTTAGGATATCGCTTTTCACCAGTAGTAATTAGGGCAAATTCTTCACGAAGTTGATCTACCTCCCCGGCCAAACTCCCTAATGGTTTTCCGCCAAGGAGTTTGTAAATACAGGCACAGCACTTATCTGCAAGCAAACATATATGTTCTCTCACATCAAACCAGTAATTTAACCATTCTGTCGCGGTATCAAATTCGTAATTGCTCATAATGGTCTTGTTCCATAGCGACGTAAGATTCTGATGGAACATGATTACAATATTTTTAATGGGCATTTCTTTATGTGCATCGTCGGGAACAGGATAAGCCGAGAGCAAATCAACTGTCGGCTTGAGAGCATCCGCGCAATACAAATCAAAAACAGGCAAGGCTTTACAAAGGAATTTCAGCCTTGAGACGCTCTGCTCATTTCCCGTTTTAATATTGTGCAATCGAAGGATATATTCAATGTGAATCGCTTTTTTTTCGGAATCAATAAATACCCTATGTGATCTGGTCCACTGCTTAAGGTACGTAAGAATACTCTTAAGATTTCGTTCCACAAATTCCATATATTTCTCTCTGTTCCCGCAGTAGGAGAGATACATCAGCGTAGAAACGCACTCCAGCGTCAATTTTTCTGGCTTGCTCCAAAGATCGTCCAGAGAAAATCCGGCCGATACATTCCACTCTGGATTGATGTTATAGATCCACTCAGAAATGGAGGTATAGGACGTGATGTCCTTTATTCCGTCAAAACGAAAGGTGCGCATTTTCCTATATAAACAATCGCAGAAAATATAGACATACGTTTCCTGCAAACAGCAGGTGGGAATACGCTCCCGTAATCGGCAAAGATATTCTATATTCTTATTATCCGGAAATGTTTCCCGCATTTTGTCCAGCGTATCCATCGACACACCGAAATCCTCGAATACAGCAAAGGGGCACATTTCGGTCGATAGAAGAAAAAGACCGCCGTGGGCATCTGCATCGTCAAACGCAGCCCGGTTAGAAAGGAAATACTGCATCACACTCCCTGAAAAAAGCCCCTGTATTGCAGAAGTATAGTTTGAAAGGTCTTTTTCATCCCATAGACTCTCGACCGCATCGCGGAAAAACGTTTCTTTGTTCAGGGTAAACTCCGGCAGATGAGAAAACAGTATCGATAGGTCCGCTTTGTCCGCCATTTTCATAACTGAAATGGCGGTATTGTCAATTGGCAGGAATTCATGCAGCCTCTTAACAACGTGCTTTGACCGAATGGGATGTAGCCCCTCAATATACCCACTCTCTTCATTTACATGCACAAGGAACTCCGATTCCATACCTTTTAAAAGCTCCCCAAAATCCGAGCCAGAGTCTTCTGATTGACTCGCAGAAAGTTTGATAGCAGAAAGCCTGACTCCGCAAAGATCTGCAAAACATACTTTGCGTAAGATTTCACATTTTGCTTTGCCAGAAGATGATTGTCCTATTTCGGATATTTGTGAGGCTATTCTTTCTGATAACATCTCACCATGAGTAAGCAAGTAGACATACTCTATAAGTAGTTGCCTTTCTGCAATCTTATTCCATGCTCTTTGCCAGCTTGTTATGCTTGGGTGAAGTTGCTTAGCCTCTCTGAATAGATTGAATATCTCTATTGCTTCCTTTTCTTCTAAAACCGGCTTAATTACTTTCAAAGACTGGATATTGCTCAAGTCACCACTATAATTATACCAATCCATCTCTCGCGATGTGATGAGCAACTTATAATGACAATGCAATTCGGATTGTAAGAGCTGAACAAGATAATTCCATTTGCTGAGATGGTTATCCAGATTGTCAATTAAGATAAGAATCTTTTCACCAAGCTGAATTCTTGCTTTGAAATATTGGACAATATTCCCAATTTCTTTTATCTCATCACACCATAGTAACTGATATGGTATATATTCATTTTGGAGAATATAAGCTGCCCGCAAAGCCAGCGTGGTTTTTCCTTGCCCACTAGAAGCTTTAATTACAGTAACCATGTTTTCGCAAATAGAATTAATAACATCTTTTTCTAAACTCGGTCGTTTGATTGGAAACCCACTTACTATATCTGCTGGTGTTGCTTTTTTCCCTTCGTAAAAACTACACCCTTCATCAATGCTAGGCTTAGAGTAGTCCAGTTTACGAATCCAACTATGAGCTGGATTTTGAGGACCCTTACTGATATCTATTTTGACAGATTGGATTTTGGAATCTAATTCTGCTTTTGTCACATAGGCCCGCTGCTCCATTTTTTCAAAGCAAAGAATTTTTATGCTATTTGCAAATAATGAAACATTGTCTGTGTTAATCTCATAAATTCTAATTAAGGTTTTTTCAATTTCAGTAGCAAGTATAGATTTTTCAATCTTCTCAAATGACAGATGTGAAATAAATTTATCGAAATCATAAACAGACCAATTCCAAGAAGGATTGTTTTTCTTGATATTTGAAATCACGCCAGCCCAATGGGTGCGTGATTTTTCGTCTAACTTAGATGCAAATATCTTACTTAGATGGCCTTTTGCAACAGGGAAATCGTAAACAAGCTTAAAAAATCTATTTTGATCCAGCAAATATACTTCAAGAAAATTTTTGAGCACATCAGTTAAAAAGCTGGCATCCTGTTTGTTGACAGAATATTTCAACTGTATATGAGTAATATCATTACTACCATTTTTCTGCATGATACAATCAATATCTTCAATCCCCTCAAGCTGGAAAAAATTGCTTGGATTTGATGACGAAAGAATTAAATAACACGAATACAAAAATTGATATGAATACCCCCTGAGTGCAATTTGTCCGCCATCCCTAGAAATACTTAATTCCTGAATATTTGCTTTTGGAGCTGTAATCTTTTTGTTTTTCTTCTTTGTGCTTTTTCCCATATTTTTCCTTTCGTTCTCTTATTACATCTACACGTGCTCTAATCTGTACTTATCAAATTTTCCAATTCAGAATATCGAACGATTCTATTTCTATTAGGAAGTTTAATGGCATTCATCAATTCCATTTCCTTGTAATGAATAAAACATTTTAGATACTATAATAAAAAAATCCCGTTGCTTTAATAATACCATCTTCTTAACCCATTTTCTATATAATCTCTTCCAAACAGCGAAAAGCTCCCGAAGGAGCTTTCCATTACCTTAAATATACACTAATTCTTTTAACACAATCTCTTCTGCAGCATTCCGGATATTGTTTACCGCTCTGACCCATTCCATCTGATCACGAGCTTTCAATTCTTCCGTAATGCCCTGCTGCTCCATCATCTGACGTACCAGAATATCCATTCTCTCCTGTGCTTCATCGTCCACAAGATTCAGATGTTCCACCAGTCTGTCTTCCAACATATACAGTGAATACATTGCCAGACGATGCTCTTTCAGATATGTTTTCCGCATCATTCCATATTTCCCATAATGCGGTTCTTCATCTGTACTGACAAGATTCGGATAGTAAATTCCGTCTGCGCCAAGTGTGTAGGTTCCACCCATTTTTTCAAATGTGCTTTTCATGTGTTATTCCTCCTTGAAATCAGCGATGTCCTTAGATCATCGCAAAATATTTCAGGGCAGCCTTGATAGCATCTTCTTTCTCTTTCGGGCATTGTGGAACTCTTGCATTTTCTGATTTTGGAAGATTATAGTTTTCTCCCACTTCAATTCCACATTTGCGTTTTACCTGAGAAATATATAAACTTGAAACCTTCAAGCCAAATTCTTTCAGCACATAATCTTTGATTTCCTGATAGGTTGCTTTCAACTCGGCACTGGTGGCATCCAGCTCGTCCAGGTCTAAGTCGATCTCTATCGTGTCATCTGGTTTTTGTTGGGACAAAAGAACAACCGTCTCCACATGAACAGTCATCCCAAATTGATCAACCGGGCATACTTTTCTAAGCTCATATCCCCTCTCACACAGATACTTCAGATCCCTTGCCAACGTCGCACTGTCGCAACTTACATACACAATCCTATCCGGGTTCATCTCGACCATGGTCTCCAGCAGGGTTTCATCACAGCCTTTTCTTGGCGGATCTACGACGATGACATCTGCATAAACGCCATTTTTCTTATACTCTCTTGGCAGCACTTCTTCTGCTTTTCCCACAAAGAACTCTGTATTCTCCAGGCCATTAAGTTTCGCATTTTCTTTCGCATTCTCTATAGCTGCCGGAACAATTTCCACACCACGGACAAATTTTGCTTTCTGTGCCAGGAACAGGGAAATGGTTCCGATCCCACAGTAGAGATCCCATACTGTCTCTTCCCCATGAAGATCTGCGTATTCCAGTGCCTTTGCATAAAGCTTCTGGGTCTGCATAGGATTTACCTGATAGAAAGACAGAGGAGAAATCTGATAGGAAATATCTCCGATCCTGTCTGTGATATATTCCTGACCCCAGAGCAGACGGATTTCCTCACCAAGGATTACATTACTGTGTTTCTTATTTACATTGATGGTGATGCTTGTCATTCCCGGAATCTCACACAGAGATTTTACAAGCTGCTCCTCTTTCGGGAGCTTGTTTCCGTTCAGAATCAGACAGACCATCACTTCTTTTGTGAAGTATCCGTAACGGATCAGGACATGGCGCACCAGCCCTTTGCCTGTTGCTTCATTATATGGTTCAATCCCGTATTTCTCCATATGTGCGATCACACGGTCCAGAACTTCTTTATTCTCAGCTACACCAAGTGCACAGTCACGGTTTTCGATAATATTGTGGGTTCTTCCTGCATAGAAACCTGTAACGATTTTTCCCTCTTTATTTCTGCCTACAGGAAACTGTGCCTTATTTCTGTAATGAAAAAGTTCATCCATGCCAATGATCGGCTCCATGGGGATATCTGTAAAGCCACCGATACGTTCCAGATGTCCCTTCACCTTATTTGTCTTAAATACAAGCTGCTGTTCATAGGAAAGTGCCTGAAGCTGGCATCCGCCACACTGACGGGCAAATTCGCACTTGGGCTCAACTCTGTACGGAGATGGCTTCAGCACCTCCATAAGACGTCCGTAACCATAATTTTTCTTTGCCTTGATAATTTTGGCTGTTACTGTATCTCCGATCACTGCGTCCTTGACAAAAACGGTGAAGCCATCGGCTTTTCCGATACCTTCACCGTCAATTCCGCAATCTTCTATCTCTAACGTAACAAGATCGTTCTTACGAAATTCCATAAAGATTACACCTCATCTGTTCTTCTTAAGTTGGATTCAAACAATTTATTATATCCAAGCCATTCTTTTTTGCTCTTGTTTGCTGCAAAAATCTCTGTGATGGTTTCCATTCTTGCATCTGTATTATCTGCAAGATTGAGGGCTACAGCCTCCACCAGTGCAGGTTTCTTCGGGGAACCGTATTCCAGTTCTCCATGATGTGACAGAATACAGTGGATCAGTTCATTCTTAAGCACCTCCGGAAATTCCGGTATCTGGTGTGCAAGATCATTGATCATCTGTGCTCCCATATAAATATGTCCCAGAAGCTGGCCTTCATCTGTATAATCATTTAACGGAAATGCAGATAATTCTTTTGTCTTTCCGATATCATGAAGAAGTGATGCTGTGATCAGTAAATCCCTGTTGATGACCGGGTATGCCTTTGACATATAATCGCAGAGTCTGGTCACTCCCAGAGTATGCTCCATCAGACCGCCGATAAATCCGTGATGTACTGTCTTCGCTGCAGAATGTCCTTCAAACGCTTTCACAAAAGCTTCATCTTCCACAAATAATTTCTTCAGAAGTGCAGACAGATAAGTATTCTCCACACTGTCAATAAATGCTCTCAGCTGGCTGTACATATCATCTGTGCTGTTCTCACTTACAGGAAGATAATCTGCAGGATCATATTCATCTTCAGCAGCCTTGCGCACACGCTTGATATTCAGCTGCATAGCCCCTGCAAAGCTGGTCACATCTCCCACAACATCTATATAATCCAGTGCATCAAAATCATCAATTCCAAGAGAATTCGGATCCCAGATCTTGCCATCCATGATTCCGGTTTTATCCTGGAGGATAATATTCTCATAGGGTTTTCCATTCTTCGTTACCGCAGACTGTTTCTGCTTGCACAGATAAATCCCATTAATTCTGTCTCCCTCATGTAACTCATTTAAAAAACGCATAAAGCCTGCCTCTCTATCCTTTATTTTTAGTATTATAACAATTCCACAAGAAAGAATCCCGCTTGCAGGATTCTCCGCCTGTCACTATCTCTCTCCAACTGTTACCTTATAATCTTTCTCCGCATACTCACCATCGGAATTTTTGCGAAGAACCGTTATGGTAAGATTTTCTCCCTGCTTTTTTGTCTGAAGATATGTATAGTAAGACTGCATACTCTCTGTGGGAGTTCCATCAATCTTACTTATAATATCTCCACACTGTATCCCTGCCTTCATCGCAGGAGATTCTTCTTGTGTACGCTCCACGTAAAGTCCCTGATCAATTCCCAGTTTTCTACATTGTGCCTGAGTTATCTCTGTTCCATAAATACCTGTATATCTGATTGTTTCTTTGTTAGCCAGATGTTCTATCAACGGAAGAATCTGCGAAATGGAAACTGCATGAATATTATCTCCGTCGTTTTCATTCTTCTTCAGTATCATACCTGCCACATTTCCGTCAGAATCAAGCAGCACACCACTTCCATCTTCATTCCCCTGCACATCTGTAGCCAACACATTATACTCCGTATCCGCTACCGATAGTTTTTCAGAAACAGAAGTGATCATTCCATAAACCACCGCATCACTGTCACCGGCAGGACTTCCGATAGCAATTACTATATCGCTCTGTCCCAGTTTCTTTGTGTCTGTCAGATCAGATACCACGATACCTTCTCTTGTACTGTCATTGAGAAGATTTTTTCTCACAGTTGCAACTGCAAATCCGGAATCTGCATCTCCCCTGCATATCTCTCCCTGCACTGTCGAACCATCTGCAAAAGTCACCTGCAGTTCCTGCAGATTTTCCAGTTCTTCCTCATAGGTCAGGATATAAAATTGCGTCTCTGTTTCAAGAAAGACAAGCCCTTCCGTATCTTCCTGCTGCAAATAAGAATTATTCAGCAAATCCTCATCCTTTGAAATTCCTCTCACGTTTACAAGAGATTTTCGGGATTTTTGGGAAACCTTCAGCACTTCCCTATACACCTCCTGACGCATTGCCAGAAGACTCTTCTCCTCTTGTTCAGAAACTGAAGCGACAGATTCCCTCTCTGTTGCCTGTTCTTCAGATATCGTCTCCGCTACATCCGATCCTGTCAGTTCGATTTTCTGCTGTGTATTCTCTTCTCTGTCCGCCATAACCGGAAACACACTGGCAAAGGTTACGGCTGCGCAGCCTCCAAACAAAACGCCACATCCTGCTATCATAAGCAGCCTGCGCAACAGACTGCCATTCTCTTTTGGCTGTTTTTTTACCGTTTCTTTTATAAACTGATATTCCTGTGTGTCCATTTTGTTTTTTTTCATACCTGATTCTCCTGCCGCACTCCATTCAGGATAACTGCCCAGTGTCATACAAAACAGCAATCTGCCAAACAGTTACCATTCAGGTTCAATATCGCTTGTATTCAAACAAATTATATCGTAACAATCTACGCATTATTTTAACAAAAAGATATGAATTTTTTATGAATATACTATAAGTAATTTCCCACAGTACAAAAAAGAAGCTCCTACTGAAACACTTATCGTATCAGCGAAACACTGCAGCTCAGGTTATTATGATGACACAAAAAAACGGCTTAAATGCACATATAATAGCATTCAAACCGTTTTTCATGCGGAAGATGGGACTTGAACCCACACGAGCGCAATGCTCACAAGATCCTTAGT